>MDTA01118551.1_pt1 | contig 10928 bp, 10 predicted proteins | sample 811151 | NCBI WGS metagenome assembly MDTA01 (sample SAMN05326648, study PRJNA326480) | marine metagenome | isolation source: seawater | place: Indian Ocean: South | collected 2010 | reverse complement strand
TGACTTCCGACTCATCGAGGATGTCGTCGTGAACCAGAGTCGCCATGTGGATCATTTCAACGACAGCGGCAACGATCTGATGCCGTTCATTGAGATCGTCCGATGAATCCGAACCGGATACAGCCAATGAGGACAGGATGACGAGTGATGGCCGGAGCATCTTTCCCCGGTAACGCTCGATGTGTGAACACAGATCATTCACACCGTCATCATCACTCTCGAGATGGCGTTCAAACACCTTGCAGACAGCGTCCAGTTGGTCGATCAGAAGATGACCAATGGGGCGGTTCAGGATGTCGGTATCAATCAAAGACACGTGATCTTGCTGTCTGGATGTGATCTACTTGATTCCAACGAGGTAGGCGACCCAGCCTTCACAGGCCTCACCTTCATCGACCTCTGTCCAGACACCGTTCCCTTCATCGGTTTCCTCATCCGTTCCTTCCCAGTACACGGCAGCACGGCTGAAGCCGGCTTCAAGGAGCAGTTCCTGAATCTCGGGAAGTGTCCAGAGTCGCCAATGATAGGTGAACGCATTCTTGATCTTGGTTCCATCGGGAAACTTGAAGTGAATGTGATTGACGACATCGCCGGTCACGGGATCGTAATGATGCTGATCCCAGACATAGGTGAATCCATCAAGATCACGATCCTCTTCCATCTCGAGGAAGGAATCACTTCCACCATAGGCATCCAGGATGAAGAGTCCATCATCCTCAAGCTGGTCTCTGACGGTCTTGAAGTAGTCCAGAACCTGAGATCGTTTCTTGAAGAGGAAGTAACTGAAATTGAAAGCCAGAACCGTTTCAACCGGGTCCGTCTTGGTGTTGAGAACATCACCCTCGATGAGATTCAGTCGACTCGACTCTTCATCGTTCAGATTCTGATCGATCCTGGTTCGGCACCACTCCAGCACCTCTGTGCTGAGATCGACACCCACCGCCGTGTTTTCCGGTCGTTTCTTCACCCATTCACGGGCAACGGCTGCGGTCCCGCAGAAATCCTCACGCATGGAAGAGGCGGTCCGGCCACGCTGATCCTTCCAGATCCTGTCGATGGTGTCGATTTCACCTTCGGGATCCTGGACGGACAATTCATAGAGTTCGTGGATATCACTTCCTCGGGCTGTTCTGGAGGAGGCGTTCTTCTTCCGCTTCGAATTTTTCGTGGTCGTAGACATGAGGTCTTGCAGTGTAGCGGTCTCGACGCTCAGGGCGATGTATCAACAACATCGTAGATGCGAATCCATTCCCAACGGGGTTTCCATTTGCCGACAACCGCCGTGTGAGCAGGGTCGACGAGATATGCCCGATAGGCTTCTTCGGTCTCGAAACCCACATAGAAACCGACGTCGTAGTCACTATCCACATTCTGACGTCCAAAATCTCCATGTTGTCCACAGTAGTAGGAGGCGACACCGGGAATCGTCGAGAGATCCCTGTCGCAATCCTCGATCAGTTCCGCGGAATCTTCCGGGTCCTCGAGCTTGAAGAAGACCACATGGTTGATCATTGCCGGCCGTTCAGGTGCGGAGCAACCGGCGATCAGGCAGATGAAGACGATGCTCAAGATCACTGAAATACGTGCCATGTGGGCGAGTATAGTCGGGAGACCATGCCATCCCTTCCAGTCAAGGTCACTGTTCAGTGCCGCTGCCAAAACAGGCAGTGTGAGGCGGATGCGCTTGCCAGCCGACTGGGAACCACCTGTGTGAAAGGTGAACGTGTTCCCTCCGGCGAGTTCAGGATCATTCTCTTCGAGCACGGTGCCCAGCTCTGGGACGAACATTCCAGGAAACGGGGGATGCCGATTGGATTCCATGGAATCGATCTGCGTACCGGGAATGGAAGCCTGTCTCACAAACAACCAATTGCCAGAGCCATCGGTCGATCGAATCAGACAGTCGTCGATGCGACAGCCGGACTCGGTCACGATGCCTTTCTGATGGCATGCCTCGGTTGGAACGTCCACGCAATCGAGCGTCATCCTGTGATCGGTCTGTTGTTGGAACAGTCGGTCGAGGATGCCAGATTGGATCCCCAGCTGTCCATGAACATGGGATCACGACTTCAGGTTCATGTGGACGAATCAATCCAATGGTTGAGTCGAATGGAATCGAATCCCGATGTCATCTACATGGATCCCATGTTCGAACCCAGAAAACGATCCGCATTGCCACGGAAACCCGCCCAGGTTCTCAGAAAGATCGTCGGGCATGATGATGATGTCATGGATCTCTTCAAGATCGCGATGAAGACGGCTCAGAACAGGGTCGTGGTCAAGAGAACGGATGATGCGAGACCACTCGTCGAAGATCCCGACATGTGCCATCGAGGCAAGATCGTCCGGTATGACGTCTATCTCGTGAAAGGGGACAACCATGGATGATGTCATGGTTCTTGATGTGGAGACCACAGGTCTGTCTCGTCGCAACGACGTCGTGACGACCGCATGCTGGTATTACCAGGGAACCTGGCACAGGTGGGTCCGGGGTCTCGATACGGAATCGACCTTCAGATCCCACTGGACATCCTCCTCTGAACTGGTCACCTTCAATGGCCGCAACTTCGATGAGAAGTTCGTGATCAAGGATCTTGGTGTCGAACTGCATGCCAACCATCGGGACATCATGTACGACGGTTGGAAACAAGGGCATCGAGGAGGACTCAAGAAGGTCGCGGAAACCTGCGGCCTTCCGAGACCTCCGGAAATCAGCGGAATGGATGGTCGTTCAGCCATTCTGCTCTGGAAGCTCTGGGAATCCGGAAATCCAGATGCGCTTCAACTCCTCAGTCTCTACAACGCCTGGGACGTCTGGTTGACACTCGGTCTCTATCGACGGTTCGTCCACGACCTTCCATTGGAGGATGATCACCGGATTCCCTGGACACTCGACATGGGCAAGGCGGCTGATTTACTCATTCAATCAGGCATCGGGACTGGAAGCTCGATGGATGGTGGGGTACAACTGTGGTCCCAGGGAGGTTCATGATGGAATCACCAGAGAATTCAACACAGCCGCAGGAAGGCATGGACAAATGCGAGCGAAGGGCTTGGGCCATTCTTCTTGTTGTCGCGGCCCTGTTCATGATCGGCCTGGTCATGGTGTCCTTCTGGGGTGGTCCCTATGAAGCCAACAGTTACTGGCTTCAGGAAAAACCACCAACCTTCCCCAATTAGCCCGGGACCAGTCGGATTCCAGACACACCCATGGGCGGCCATCCCGCTGGTTCCATGCATCATTTCACGTCCGAGAAACCCGAAAGGGTGGATGTTCTTTGAAAAGTGGCCCTCCAGGGGATACCCGGACAGGCCACGTTCGTTTAGAATTCCGGATCACTCAGGGGCTGTAGCTCAGTTGGGAGAGCGCCTGCTTTGCAAGCAGGAAGTCGTCGGTTCGAGCCCGTCCAGCTCCATTGCCACTCAGAACGGTGAGGCGGCCACAAGATCGACCCGTTGCGGGGCAATGACTTGCACCCGCCAACGACTGTCGAAGTTCATCGGACCTACAACACCGATCCACTGACCAATCATGGCAGTCATGTCCACCGAGAGATCATGCTCGATGTAGGCCAGTGTGCGTCCACTGACAGGATCCTCGACTCGATACATGACCGGTCTTCCGTCGTTTCCAGTGAAGATGCTGGATACACCAAGACGACCCATCACGACGTAGTCGACCGGTTGATCAATCGCCTTGCGAACGACACGGACATCACTCGAGGCGACCTTCATGACCGATTCGAGACGGTTCAGTGATTTCTTCTGATCAACAAGACACATGGCCAGCTCGAGCTGGCGCATTCTGATCGAAGCCATCTGGGATGCATCTGGATCCGTATCCACATCCTCTTCTGCAACGATCGCATAGGCATCCCACAACCTGGAAAGCAGTTCATGGGACATCTCGGTGGGAGGAATGGATGAATAGAGTCGCTCGAGGCCGAGGAAATAATGGTTCTCCTTCTCCCAGTACGGCCTTGAGTTGATGACGATTTCCTCACCAGGCTCCTCTTCGATGAGGACGACCTTGTCAGGAACCATCGATGATCGTCTGTTCTGGAGATACCGGGACAGGTAGGACGGTTGTCCAGTGGGAGCAGGGAGGGTTTCCATTGATTCGGTTTCGGAAACGACAACCGGTGAATCCGCCTTCATGGTGGTCACTTCGATTGTGGAGTCATGTTCAACGGTCGACCAGGCTCGTGCTTCCTGAGCAGTCGCCAGTCGAACATCAGCCATGTTGATCCAGCCCTCGGCCTGTCTCGGGAGGCGGATCTTGTAGAAATGGAATGTCTTGCCATCAAGGTTTTCGGTGGTCGAATCCACGATGTCGACCTGACTGTCCATCGGAAGCATGCAGACCGGTCGCCATGCCTTGGTCGGCTGTGGATTCATCAGATCCGGGGCGAAGACCGGCATGGTGTCCAGCGTCGTACCGGTTCGTTCATCGAGGACCTCGAAACGTCCGGTCTCGTCCGCTGGCAGACGCAGCCATCCCCATGATTCCGAGAAGAGGGGACCATCGGCACTGATCCTTCCCCAATTGGCCATCTGTTCCTTGATATGGACCAGTGAACTGGGGGGTGCTTCGAGAAAGGCGTAGTAGTTTCGATCACCACCACATCGAATCACCGCATTCTCGCTGTTGACCACATACAGCTGATCCGCCGGTGGCATGGCGGGTTGCTGGGCGAAAAGGCAGGAAAGAAACAGTCCGAGCATGTACATGATGGGTCCCTCCATGGACGACTATACGCGCGAGGCTACCTTTGGAAAAGTACGGTGACAACCGGTGGACAAGCTTCTTGCGGCATTGGGGTGCGGGTTGGGAGGATCAGACCGATTGGCCGGCTGTCGGTCACCCATCCACTGGCCTGGTGGCAGCAGCGCGGTAGGATTCCCCCTGCCCATGAAACCCCTCATCTGCATCCTGGCACCTGTTCTCCTGCTGGTTTCCTGTTCATCACCATTGGATGGACCGGACCACGGTCCGTACCTCGACAAGGGATTGGCCAGCATCATCGATCAGGAGCTCCAGCAGGTCGAGGCTCTGGAACGAGAGGCGACCACCGACCAACCCGGTCACGTCGAGGAACTCCTTTCCATGAGACGTGATGAGTTGGATGCCCTGAGCCCGGTTCCACCCGGAGCGGACCTGCATGCCAGACTCGGGATCAATCTCGAGGGCCGTGAATCCGAACGACAACCAATCGACATCGATCAGGCGGTCCAGGCTGCCGTCCTCAACAACCTCTCACTCCAGGATGCCCGTCTGACGCCGGCCATCCAGAGAGAGGAACTCATCCAGGCGGCTGCCGTGTTCGACATCGTTCTGGGCGCCGGTGTCTCCTTCGGGCGTTCAAGAACGCCAATCACGGTCGTCAACCAGGTCTCCACCGACGGCAAGCAGGCGCTCAATGTCGGCCTGTCCCGAATCGAGCAGTTCCAGTATCAGGTCGAATTGACCAAACAACTCACCACCGGCGGAAGTGTGACGCTCTCGACAAGTCTGGACCGTCAGCTTCAGAAGAATCAGGGCGATCTGAGGTTCTCCCCGAATCCAGGTGTCAATCCCGTGTTCGCACTCCAGCTTGATCAGCCGATCCTGCGTGGGTTCGGTCAGGATGTGAATCTGGCGAATGTCTACATCGCACAGAAGCTGGAAGAGTCAGCGATGGAAGGCCTGCGAGCACAACTGATCTCCACTGTGACAACCACTGAAGTCGCCTACTGGCAGCTGGCCATCGCGTGGAGAAATCTCGCCATTCAGGAATGGTTGATCCAGGCTGCAGAAGAACTGCTCGACATCATTGATCGTCGCCGAGCCTACGATGCCAACATCGCGGACTGGGCACAGGCAGTCGCCACTGTCGAGCAAAGAAGGGCCGCGATCATCGGACTCCAGCAGGCTGTGAAGGAAGCTTCGGATCAACTGAAGCTGCTCATGAATGATCCGGATATCCCACTCTCCGGTGAAGCCGTTCTTGAACCTGTCGACGAGATGGTTCACACACCGATCGAACTGGAGTTGCGGGAATCCCTTCTGATGGCGATCGCCAACAGACCCGATGTCCGCCAATCCCTCTACGAGATCGACATTGCCGACATCAACGAAGTTGTCGCCGACAACGGTCGTCTCCCCGAGCTTGATCTCCAGGCGAGCGTCAATACACAGGGACTTGGTCAGACCTATGGAGATGGATACAGCGAATCCTTCACTGGTGACTTCATCTCGTATGTGGTCGGTCTCGTCTTCCAGTATCCACTGGGCAATCGCGCACCGGAAGCGGCCTACCGGCAGTCACGCCTGGAACGCAGCTCGGCGATGATCAGTTATCGCGAGACACTGCTCCAGGTCATTCTCGATGTGAAGACGGCCATGCGATCCGTTCTGGACAATGCACGACTGATCCCCGCGACTCGTGCAGCCAGAGTCGCGACCGCTGAATCTCTTCGCGCACTTGAGGTTGAACGCCAGACACTTGCCAGCCTCACACCGACCTTCCTCAATCTCATCTTCTCGACCCAGGCCCAGTTGGCGTCTGCTCGCAGCGAAGAGTTCTCGGCCATTGTCGATTTCAACATCGCGGTGTCGGAGATGTATGAGTCGATGGGGACAACCCTTGATGTCAATCAGATCGGAATTCAGGTTCTCGATGAGAACGGCGAATTCGATGCAGACATCCTCTACTGAAACCATGACGGGTCCAAGCGTTCTTTCACACGACGAATCTTCCATACGGGAAGCTGCTGCTGCGCTGACTCGAAGCGGTGTCGTCGCCTTTCCGACAGAAACGGTCTACGGTCTGGGCGCATCGACACTGGATCCAACGGCGCTGGATGCGGTCTTCCGGATCAAGGGAAGACCACAGGACAATCCCCTGATTGCGCATGTACTCGACATCGAAGGTGCAAAGACGATCACAACCGGTTGGGATGATCGTTGCACCCTGCTTGCGGAAGCGTGGTGGCCCGGACCCTTGACACTGGTTCTGGGCCGAGGTGAATCCGTGCCCGATCAGGCATCCGGTGGTCGTCCGACACTCGCCGTCAGAAGCCCTGAACATCCCGTTGCCCGTGCACTCCTTGAAGCCTTCGGGTCTCCCATATCAGCGCCTTCAGCCAATCGATCCGGCGGAATTTCACCCACCTGCGCCCAGCACATCGTGGATGATTTCTCCGGTGATCCCGAAGCCCGTGACCTGATCGTTCTTGACGGTGGCCGCTGTCGTGTCGGAATTGAATCAACCGTTCTCGACATGACGATGGATCCACCCAGGATTCTCAGGCCAGGTGTCCTGACACCGGAAGTTCTCGAACCACTGATTGGTCGGATCGAAACCACAGCGATTCGTGAACAGGTTCATTCCCCCGGAACAGCGGAGCGGCACTACTCGCCCCAGACCAGTTGCATGCTTGTCGAGGAACCGGAACTGATTGATCGACTTGCGTCCAATGAGTGTCGTTGTGTCGTGATCACATCGATCTCCGGTCGAAGAGAACTCGTTCAACCACCCCATGAATTGATCCTGATGCCACTCGATCCCGCCGGGTATGCCATGGAGCTCTATGAAGCACTGCGTCGTGCGGATGCGGAGAGAGCCGATCTGATTCTCATCGAGACTACCGGTGAGGATGATCCCAACTGGTTGGCGATCCGCGATCGATTGATGCGCGCCGCTTCCGAACGGTTGTCTTGATTCTTCTGAATTCGGAACCTGGACTGAATCCGATTCATCATTCGGTATTCGTGTGGATGATGACATCCGCCTGTGGCACATCACTGCCCGCTTCCAACCGTGGTCCCCGGTTGGTTTCCAGGCTCACAACAAGAATCTCATGATCCGGGAGGAGTCTTCTGATCTCCTGGACGGTTCCACCATCATGATCACTGTGGAAACGTCCAACCAGAAGAATGACCGGTGATCCATGTGTCTCGATGGCGTCCGCGACGGAATCAGCCATCGTTGCATCCCAGATCTGTTGGGCACGGTAGAACGGTTCGATATGCGACAGATCGGGTTCCTTGCCGTCCTCGTCCTCGGAATGACCTTGATCAGCTGGCTGCATGATCTCGAAGAAGCGTTCTCTGTAGACACCCTCGATGGGTTCATTGGGGATGGAAACGAATCGTGATCTCTCTGGAGGCAGTTGTTCCAGCGCATCCCAGTTCCGGGTTCGGGCGAGTTTCACATAGCGCCTTGGTGCATTGGCGGCAATGATGCGACCATCATTGGAAATCGCCGCTTCAATCACAGGCTGGTACCAGACCGACCAACTTCCCTTGCCAGCCCAGGATGCGGAAGCGGTTTCCTTCATGAAGGTTTCATGATCAATGATCCCTTCGACGAGATCATCAATGAGCAGTTGTTCATCTCGTTCCAGCATCTCAAGAGCGAGTGTTCCACCGCCTCGACGTGTCATGACGTCTTCGACAACCGCCAATTGAACCGCGTGACCTGTTGCGTCGTCATGTTCCTCACCCAGAACGATGATGTCGGCCATCGATGCTCGCTCAATGAAATCATTCCAGTTGATGACGTCATCGGAATCCCCCTGGGTCATGACCAACTGGGTCCGAACGTCGATATCGGATGCCTCAGCCATCTTGCTTGGAGCTTGGCATCCTGTGACAAGCATGAGCACGGGAAACAGCAGACACGGGGCCAGGAGTGATCGATAGGGGTGTTTCATGGGTCAGGAATGGTGCTGGAGGGGGTGCCGGGGGCTGGACCCGTTGTCTCAGCCAACGTGGGATAGTACGATACGTGATCGTTCAAATCAGACCAGAAGACCGGGAGCGAAGTTCAATGTCGCAGGATCCTTCCAACGCACTCGACACCGTCATCGGTGGTGCTACAAGCAAGACCGTGAATGCCAGCGAGGCCCTTCAGACCGCTCAGCGTCATGAGCAGGAAGGTGATCGACTGGCCGCGATCGAGGCACTTCGTTCAGCAGCATCCTCCAGTGATGAGGCGGCCTTCAGACTGGCCTACCACCTTGATCTGGTTGGTGAAGAGGACGAGGCCGTATCGCTCTACCAGGAACTGGTCCGAAGGCAGAGCCGTCCATCGATCAATGTGCTGCTCAACCTTGCCGTGATTCTCGAGGATCGTGGAGACATCAACGGCGCAGAACGCTGCCTCAGGCAGATTCTGGATACCAATCCAAACCACGAACGTGCTCGTCTCTACATGTTGGATGTTCGTTCATCGAAGGACATGTACTACGACGAAGAGCAGGCCAGGGACATGGCCAAGAGAAACGCGCTCCTCGACACACCTGTCACGGATTTCGAACTGTCCGTCCGGGCACGCAACTGCCTCAAGAAGATGCAGATCAGAACACTTGGCGATCTCCTGAAGGTCAGTGAGGCGGAACTGCTGAGCTACAAGAACTTCGGGGAGACATCACTGGTCGAGATCAATCAGATGCTCTCCTCCAAGGGACTGCGTCTCGGTCAAAGTCTTCAGAACCACTACAGCCGGGTCCGCCAGGAGATCTATGACGAGATCAAGGGTCGGGCATCCGAAGCGGTTCTCAACAAGTCCATCACACAGATGGATCTCTCCGTGAGGGCTCGCAAGGCGCTTCAGCTCCTGGGCGTTCAGACGGTCGGTGATCTGGCCACAAGAACCGAAGCCGAGTTGATGGGTGTGAAGAATTTCGGTGCAACGAGTCTTGATGAGGTTCGAGAAGTTCTTCAGAGCCACAACCTCGAGCTCCGTACCCTCGACTAGGTCCTCTGCTTTCTTGGGATCACAAGACGATGATCCGATCCCTGTGATGAATTCCAGTCGCACCCCACGATCCGCCGAAGTGATCAGTATGGGATGTTGTTTCTGGTTCAGGACATGTTGTCTATTGATGATCCTGGTCGGATCCACATCGTGTGGAGATCGAGAGGACCAGAAGGCAACCCGGATTTCCGATGAAATCAGGGACCAACCGGATCGTATCCGTCTCCCGATTCCTGAAAATGAACCGATTGTCCGTGTTCGAATCCGCAAGGTGACCGGATCTCTGGAGCCGGTCGAGTTTGCACACAGTGGACAGACCGTTTCGATCGAAGATGGAAATGGTCGAATGATCACTCGAAAGGGACCATTGACCGTCCGACGAGATCGGGATGGTTGGATCATCCGCGCAGCAGATACCTGGACTGTTCCAGCCAGCTTTCAAAGCTCGGATTGGATCAGTCTTGCTTCGGAAGGCGGACTTGAACTGACCGACGACACGGGAGAAACCCGCCGATATGCAGGTTCACTCAGGTGTGTCCATCTACCCGACCAGAAGGAAACGACCTGGGATCTGATTGAATACGTGGACATCGAGTCGTATCTACCAGGTGTTCTCAGTGGTGAACTCTTCGGCCACTGGGGTCTCCAGTGTCAGGCAGCCCAGGCCATTGCTGCCAGAAGCTTCGTGACCATGGAGTGCATCCTCCGACAGAAGAAGCGTTGGGATGTCGTGGACACGCCTGGTTCACAGGTCTACCTGGGCGTTGTGGAGGATCCGTTATCACATCAAGCCTGCGACATGACCAGTGGAATGATCCTGACCTGGGGACCTGAAGTGGTTCCTGGTTATTTCAGCAGTTGCTGTGGTGGCCGAGCGGCCACGGGTGTCGAGGCGATCGGGCCCAATCCGATCAACGCGGTACCACCACTCAAGGGTCATGCTGGTGATGGATATTGCCAGGAGGCACCACTTTACGAATGGACACGCGAATGCAGTGGCCGGGATCTTGGCCGTGCGATTCGACGATCTGCTTCAAAGGGGTCACCGGAAAAGGCGATTGGAACAGTGGAGCGAATCATCATCATCGGTCGGAATCGACACGGTCGAGGTGTTCGGCTCCAGATTCGGGATACGGCTGGTCGCCGAGTGGAGATGACTTCGGAGGATCTCCTTCAATCATCAAG
>MDTA01162038.1_pt1 | contig 10930 bp, 7 predicted proteins | sample 811151 | NCBI WGS metagenome assembly MDTA01 (sample SAMN05326648, study PRJNA326480) | marine metagenome | isolation source: seawater | place: Indian Ocean: South | collected 2010 | reverse complement strand
TGGAGTTTTATGACATACACAGAACCATTATTAACGACTATGTTGATTCCCATAGGCATGAAAGAGCGATAGAAGAGGCTTCTTACGTTAAAGAGTTGGTTCAAGATGTAGTAGGTTTTAATGATCTTGATTTAATACCCAACACAGAAGAAGCCTACAGAAAAGTGAGAGAGGGTGAGAACCAAATCAAAAGTCTTCGTTCTTCTCTCCGTGAGATCGCTAGAGATTTAAGGATTAAGCAAAACTCAGTCCCTTTCATGGACGAAGACAAGTTTAAACAAGCGTTATCTCGCTTTCCTAGAGAGTACCTGACCTCAAAGAACATTCTTTTAAACTTAGGGGCTAAAGCAGAGGTTTCACACCCTGATTTCCAACACCCCATCAAACTCACGTTTATATTTCAACATGATCATGTTTTGGGGAGTCATAAGTTAGGTAATGACTTAGTTCATAGAATTAAGATTACGATACCTGACAAGCGTAAATACAGCGTAAAAGATTTAAATGATGTAAGAGATACCGTTAGGCATGAGTTGGTTCATGCAGTACAAGAAGAAATAGGTACTCGTAATTACTTATCTGAAAGAGGTGGACTACCTTTCGCCAAGAGAGATAGGAGGTTTAGGCAACATGACAGAGCAGGAGAGCGTAGAGTTCGCAGAGAGTTAAAAGACTTAGGTTTAGACCCTAGTTTAGCTAATTTCCATGCCCTCGATGATGTGGAGTTTTATACAAGACTCTTAGATGAGGTTGAGGAATTTAAATCCACACGAATAATAAAAAATACAAATATACATAGGTGGGTTAATACAAGACCTTTTTTTAAGTCTCTCAAGCACTTTAAAAGGAAGAATTGGGATAAGGCAGTGGGCTTGTTTTATCAAGCTGTAACTTCGGGCGAGTTTTATACACAGGAGGGTTCAGTAGATCGTGTTGCGAGGCAAATCATACAAGACCTTGCAGGTGTGCAGACATGGGTCAGTAAGAACCGTCAAGACCAACTGCAAGATGATAAGTCAGCTCCTGAACCTAGTCGTTCAGACTATCAAGATGGAAAGCCACAGAGAGACAGGGTTTTACCCTTACCTAGTGGACACCCTAAAGGTAGAGATGAGGTAAGAGCAGGACCTCCTGTTTCTAACACTCCGTCTGATAGTTCAGGGTCTTCTCTTAACCACAATACTCCTCGAAATCCAAATGCAATCCCTAATCAGCCTGACGGAAAACCACTACATCAAAGACCTAGATCATCGGGAATTCCCGGCGACCAATACGGACACCCTTACATAGACTCTAAGAATACAACGGGTCTTTCTCGTAGGACTTTCAAGACAGCTCTTGAAATGGACTTGTTTGAGGAAGACGACATTGACTATTTCTTGGAAGATGGTGGTGAGTTTTCTAGTCGAGAAGGTATAGGTCGAGCTAAGATTAATTTTAGAAGACCTAAAACAAGGCAGAGGAAATGGAAAGGTAAGCTCAGGAGAGATTACAAGGTGGAGAGGAAGAGAACGCTTCGTCAAAATCTGAGTAAAAAGAAACAGACTCGTAAAAGGTATTATGAAAGAAATAAACACCTTATACTCAGGTATCAGAAACGCAGGCGTGAAAATCCTAGACAACATAAGAGGTTTGAGGGAGGTCCTTCTACCAAATCTCAAAAAAATAAAAGGAGCAAAAAAGCTATGTATCGTGAAGCGATTAGAAATGTCTTAGCTGAAATGTATAGATCAACTCCTGCTATTGTGCAGAATGTAGATATTGCTAGTAGATTCTCTGAAGAAATAGAGTCTTCTGAAATAATGGCAAAGCCACGATATAAGAGTGGTCCTGGTTCTCAGAGCACAAAGAAACAACAGAAAGCGAGATATAAGCGAAAGAAGTTTAGGAGTTCTAACTATACTAAGCTCCGTAGAGCTAGGAGGAAATACTATAGAAAGAACAAAGCCAAAATTAAGAGAAGAGTTAAAAGTTGGCGTAGAAAACACAAGTCTAGGCTTAAAAGATACAAGCCTAGAGGCAAGAGGGCTTCAGTGTTTTTTGAGTACCCATTTCTTTTGGAGTGTTCTGTAGACAACACTCCTCTTTGTGTTGAGCGTATTTCACCTTGTACCTCTTTTATAATTCTCAGTCATCAAGAAGATGAGTCCGAGCTTTACGAAATGCCACTTGACGATTTCTATTGGGAAGCGGATTGGCATGATGAAGAAGATGAATGGGACTTTGATGACTTTGTTGAAGAGGTAGCCAAAATGAAACGAACAGCTAAGAATGTTCCTAATGACCCTGAGCTTTGGGGGCAGATTATAGAACTTGCAAAAGGTGAAAGAAAGACACCTGTAGAAAAAGGTGGTGTTAGTGTCTCTCCCGTCAGAGGAGGAGAAGGCTTTCAGAAATATCCTAGCGCATACGCTAATGGTTGGGCTTCAAAGGCATATAAGGACTTAGGTGGTACTTGGTCTAAGCAAGCTAGTCAAAAAGACATTTCTCTCCCTACCTTACAAGTTCTCTTAGCTATTCTGAGAGGAGCGCATTGGGCGCATTGGACTTCCCATTGGCAAGTAAAAGGCGAGAGCCACTATGGAGATCACCTTTTACTTGAGAGAATTTATGAGTCTCTAATAGAAGAAATAGACACCCTCGCTGAGAAGATCGTAGGTGCTTACGGAGGTATGGCTGTTGCTCCTGTAGAACAAGCTCAGATTATGGCGAACACTGTTTTACCTTTAGCTGAGGCACAGGCAGAGAATGACCCTATCCGTAGAGCTTTGGTTGTTGAAGAGGCACTACAAGTTGTATTTAAGAACATCTACAACTCTCTCAAAAAAATGAACACTCTCAGTTTGGGTATGGATGACTTCTTGATGTCTATGGCTAATGCTCACGAAACAAATCTATATCTATTACGACAAAGAACAAGGGGTTAAGAAATGACTGCTATTTCACTTAGAGGACAATTAATCCGAGTAGCTTACGATAACACTGAAGTTAGATCACTCATTCTTCCTATTCTCACAGGTAGAGTTGCAAGTACGGAAGTTAGCTTAAAATCGAGAGCTATTAGACTAGCGTATGCTCACCCTGAGTTGAGGGGTTTAATTTTACCTTGTATCAAGATAGCTAAACCTTTTGGTGTGGGTAAGAAGCCCTCCGCTAAAGTCAAAAAACAGAGAGCTAAGAATCAAGCCCGTAGAGATCAAGCGAATAAGGCAAAGGCAGAAAAGTCTAAGGCAGATCAAGCCACAAGGTCAGGTCAGGGGCTTATTAAAGAGTATGGGGAAGATTACAAAGTTAAGTGGAATAAGGGAGAAATACAACTTTCTACTCTTATAAGTTATGCAGGTGATAAGGACTACAAAGATCGAGGCAAGGCTCAAAAGCAAGTTGAGCAAATGCGTAAGAAGCTCAGAAATAAGAAAGTCAAAGACAAACTTGTTAAAGGTGGTAAGGCTGCTTTGAAAGGTGCTCTTGGAGCATTGACAAGTACAGTGAGGACTATCGGTAAGGCTTCGGGAGCTGTAGGTACTGTAGCGACAGTTCTTGGAGAGTCTAGTGAAAAACTAGGGAAATTGGCAGATAAGTTAGGAGATAACTTAGAGGGTTCTTTTGGCTTGGGTAAGATTGCAGGAGAAGCGTTAGACTCAGCTTGTGATGATATTGTTAAAGACGCTGATAAGATTAAAGCAGGTATGAAAGAAGCTTTTGAGAAGATAGGGGCTTCTGACGCAGAGGGCTTGTCTCAAGCTCTCTTCGCAACTAAAGAAGTAGGTATGGGGCTTCTTAAATCAGTAGGTGCAGGTGCGCTAAGTGTAGGAAATGCAAAAGATGGAGGTACAGCTTTAGTCGCAGGAGTTCCCGCCCTTGCAATGCTCGGAGCGGCAGGTATTTCTAAGACTGTTGGATTAGCTGCAACAGGAGTTGGTAAAGTTGCTAAAAGTGTTGGGGCTGTAGGTACGGGAGTCTCCAAAGCGATAGACTATGCAGATAAGAAAGAAGTTAGCTTTGGAAGAAAGAAAGCCTCTGAGGAAATGGAAGCCGTCTCAGAAGAGATTGTGGATAGCATCACAGGATTTATTTCTGAGATCGGACCTGATGAGCTTGAAGCACTTGAGCCATACATAGATGATGATGATGGCACATTTGATCTTGAAAAGTTTAAGAAAGACTTAAAGAGTCAAGAAGCTGAGACTGTTAAGGTTCTTAATGAAAGGCTCAGTGATATTGTCGAAGAGGGAGAGGCCGAAGAAGCAGAACTAGAAGAAGAGACTGAGGAAGAAGAAACTGAAGCTGAGGAAACTGAAGAAGAAACCGAAGCTGAGGAAACTGAAGAAGACGAGGAAGAAGACGAGGAAGAAGACGAGGAAGACGAGGAAGAAGACGAGGAAGAAGACGAAGAAGAAGATGAGGAAGAAGACGACGATGAGTCTGAGGGAGTTTCCGATGAGGCGAAAGCTAAAGCGAATGAAGCTATCCAAAAGGCTCTGTCTAAGAAAGCTCTCGTCAGAGTTGCTTACGAGAACCCCAAGTACAGACCTGTTCTTCTTGATCTGATTAAAGACGGTAGAAATAGATACCCTGCTTCGGAAATAAGAAGCGTTTTAATGGGGACTCTCTAATGAGTAAAAAAAATATTTTAAAGCGAGAGCTACTGAACTATATCGGAGAATTTCCTGAAGAGGCGAGAAATGCATTAGCACCTCGTGTAGAGGCTACATTAAGAAATGCACTAGCGAAAGCTCGTACAGGTATGATTATTAATCGAGGGTCGAACAATCTTAGGATTAAGGGTCTTCCTAAAATTACAGGTTCTCACATCTTGGAAATCAAGGCTCACAATGATCTTCAATTAGATGGTTTTAGAATTGCTAGAATTGAGACATATCCGACTTTCAGTGCAGGTGTCATATTTCATCTTTCTTTGCCTTTTAGGATAGAAATAGATGATACAACCTATAAGCCCATACTTCAGGTAACAGAAGCCTTGGGACTCGATTTAAGTTTTTCAGACGAGATCAATGAAATCTACTTCGATTACTTGAGTGACGACAAGCTTAAGAAAGAAGAGATGTTATGAGTTGGGATCGTTCTTTAGACATATTTAAGAAAGACTTGAAGGAATACTTAGAGAGTAAACCTAAAGAGCTTGTAGATCAGGCTAACCTTGTAGTTAAATCGAGAGAGTTTCAACAGTTAATACAGCACTCTCTGAACAACAACCATTCTTTTAGGAATATGGTTAAGTTTTACAATATGCCTGCCCCTTTTCTTAAGGGTAGTTTCACTTGGAAAATAGACAGTGTTCTTGAGAAAAGAGACTTGTTTTCGGTTGAAGTTATTAAGGTGGCTCACAACCCCACTTTTTGGGCTAAAGTTGAGGTCGAAGCTCGTTTCGACATTTTGCTTTCTTATTGGGCTAAAGGTAAGCAGAAACACACTGTAGGTGTTGAGGCAAAGATACCTATTTACATCGACTTGCGCTTTTCAGACGAAATAAACGATCTTTATTTCGACTACTTGAGTGATATTTAAGGAGATTCAGAAATGAGAAGAAAACAAGCAGATTTTTACAGGGAAGTTTCCCCTCCTGACTCCCTTTCTTCTCTTTCAAATGGTTCACCAATTTCTGTTTCTGAGAACCCTGACGGCACTAGTTCTCATAGTGCTTTGCCGAATGGAGATGTCGCAAGAAATATAGGTAGACCCTCACCTGATTCTCCGAATCTGAAATACAGAAATCTTGATCGAGCAGAAGCCAATGGGAGGACACCTGCTGAGGGTCAGGATTTAGGGTACGTTCACGATAGCGGTAGTGGGTCAGCTAGAGTTATTCCTTATGATAGTGGTTTCACTAACAACAGCTCAGCGATGAGAATAGCTCGTAAATGGAGCGAAGAATATTGCAAAAAAAAGGATTGTAAGGACATGGGATTTTCAGAAAAAGCCTCTTGTAGACCATATAAGAACTGTTATAAGGGCAAAACGGGGTCTAAGGAACAAGATATGATCTCTAATTTAGTACCCCTGCTTCCTAGCCCCCCTTCAATCCGAGAACTTTTAAAAGAGCTTCCTCATGTCATTTTCCAATACGAGAACAGAGTAAACTCTGAATTAGACCAAGAAACCTTAGACGATCAGTTTTGGACTTTATTTGATGACGTTTTAGTCCGAGAGGGTTATGCGACTAGAGAAGAAGAGTTGAAGGATTTATCAGCTAGTTTAGTACCTCTGATTTTAAGTCTTAAAGACCACTACGACACTCTAAGACCTGACGAATTGGCTTCAATGAAAGGCATTCCTTTTAGGTCTGATTTCCTAGAGACAGCTCAGTCTCCCTCTTACCCTAGTGGACATACAACACAGGCTTTTTACTTAGCTCATACTTTGTCAGAAGAGTTCCCTCATTTAAGTTCAGAGTTCTTCAACATTGCTAATAGAGTAGCTGAGTCTAGGGTTGACCGTGGAGTTCATTTCTTCTCTGACAATGAGGGAGGGAAGTCTCTTGCTAAGGTTTTATTTGAGCGCAAATTGAATAAGTACGGAGCTAAAAGAGATAATTCAAAACTTAAAAACACAGGGCATGGCGGGTTAGATACTTGGTTTGCAGGTCATGGTGGTGGAAAGCCCGATGAGAGAGCTACTTGGGGGGATTGGGTAGCTATTACACCTATAAAACACACCATCAAAAAGAAAAATGGAGAACCTAAGACTTATGAGGCAGGAGACATTGTTGGCTTATGTGCCATCTCTAGTGAACCGCAGTGGAAAAGCGTTACAAATGACGGAAAGAACCCACTCAAATGTATGCCTAGAAATAAAGCCCACGACCTCACGAAAGAGCAGAGGGCTACGTTGGCTCGTAAGAAGAGGCGTGAGGAGAATAAAGCTAAAGATGGGCAGAAGCCCGTTCTTACCCCTACTTTCTCAGAAAAGGGTAAGGAAATGATCAAGAAAAAAGCAGGTAGATTCCCCCCCTCACCTGTCTTCACCATAGAAGACTCAGACACTCATAAACTGAGAGTCCTTTTTGCGATAGCCTATTCTGATTCCGATCAGCTCAAAAGGCTTATTGGAGATGAAGTGTTTGACGACATTACTAGTGGTCTTCTAGCAGACGCTACTACGATGTTTTATAACTCTAGCCATGACTTTAAAAAATCAAATGTTCGACCTTGGACTATAAGTCAGGTTGAATGGAAGAAAGATCATAAGAAATTAAATACACAACACTTTAAATACGACCCATTTCGTAGCTCCGTAAAAGTTTGGGGAGATCAGCCAATGGTCTTCGTTGAACAAGCTAATTTGACAGGGGAATTTAGTGTTGTTATGGAGGGTACTCGCCCACATATATCAGGCGATCTTTTCTTATATTATGATGTTGAATACACCACAATACACGAGAGGAGAGGTCCTCATCCACACAAGCTCGATAATAAAAAAGTAGTGTTTTACTCCAAAGTCCCAATAGAAATTAACTTGAGAAATAGTAGTGCTTTTAACGACATCTATTTCATGTGGTTAGAGGGCAAGTTTAACTGACCCACATTGTCAACTCATTTCAGCTTAGTTCTTCTATATCCGTCATGTTTAAGAAATGACGGATATAGGAGATTGAAAATGAAACAAGACCCACACAGCACAACACAGCCTGTCATATTGATTGGAGTTGATCGTCAAGAAGCTCCTGAGTTTAAGAAGGTAGCTCTTATTGTAGAGGAAGATGAAGTTCGAGTAATTGAGAACCATTACTTTGGTATAGTCTCTGTAGAAATGAGAAATGATCAGCTTTTGGTCTATGTCTCAAAAGAAAAGAAAGACTGAGGTTCTCAATGTTTCAGCACTTAACTTTGGCAGTTAGAGATAGGGTGATCAAAGAGCTTAGAGACTTTTGGTCAGATCACCCTAGATACCCTGACTTTGCTCAGAATATACAAGGCAAGTTTAGCTTTGATGAGCGTCCACAGTTCGGAATGGTTGTTCGTACAGGAGGGGCTAATAACGTAGTTTTAAGCCCCGACAACTTTATTGGTACTGTTGAGGGTTATGTGTCTTTAGCGAGAGTTCCCGACAAACCATACAATGGTTCTATTGAGTGGGTGCGTGAAGATGTAAATGGTGCGCCTAAGAATCCTGGCGTCTATATTTTTACGGTATATGAAGCTGAGGGGGTAGACCCTGCTTCAAGACAACACGATGTCTATTTCCAAAGGTATCGTAGAGTAACTGAGAACACTCTTATGTTTTCTTCGGACACTGAAATAATGTTAGCAGGAGAGCCAATCGAAAACTCTCTACGATTAATCGAAGAGCCATCGGGGAGAACACTTGGCTCATCTGAATACATCTTACAAGGGTCTATGATTACCCTTTTGGAAGCTGTGCCGAGGGGGTTGAAAATAAAGGCTCTTTACACCGAGAAAATGGAGCAACAAGGTCCTTTCAGAGTCAAGCCTGCCACTGCTTATCGAAAAATCATTGAGGGTGTAAATATCGTCTTTGGTCGGAGACTTAGAGCAGGGGATAGCATGGCTGTCATTGTCGCTGAGAGTAGAGAGGAAATAGCTCACGAATACGGGGGTAGGTGGGACGTAAGTGTAGACATAGACTTGATCACAAGAGATGTTCATTCACAGGCTGATATAGCAGATCAGACGGCAGTTTGGTTATGGGCTAATCTTAGACCTAAGCTCGCTAACTTGGGATTAGATATTTCTGACGTTTCTTTAGGGGGAGAAGCTGAGGAAGTGTATGACGACAATGGTGATGATTATTTCTACACAGCAAGTATGAGTTTTTCTATGCAGGTAGATTGGTTTATCCACTTTCCTTTAGTTATCCCTATTCAGAGTATTTTTGAAAGAGGGATTGTTTTAGAACCTTTAAGTCAACCGATTACAGGTATTGGAAACAGAACAGCCGACTTTATACAGCGTCTTTTATAGTTTCTCTATCTATAATGGGTTAGTTAGATAGGAGACTCCCATGCCGATACTCAGATTTCAATGTTCATCTTGCGGTCTTGCTCTCAAGAAGAGGGTGAGCCGTGGTACAGAAAGCACAAAGTGCGATTGCGGTCAGCAAGCGTACCTAGATGGTCATATTTCTGCTTCGGTTGGCTTCACTTCAAATGTAGATCAAAGTTTGAAAGTACAAACTACAGGCGTAGACTCTTTTGATTTAGACTTTGATCGTGTCATTGGTGAAGACGCTCGGCAAAAATGGGAACAAATCTATCGCAGACGCAGAGATAAATGGGACTTGATCGAAAAACATAAAGTGTCGGGGGCTGACCTGATACGAATGGAAGATCAGACTTATGAAGTCCTGCCTGAAATGGGAACAAATCTTCGTACTAGCAGAATGAATGCTATGGAAAACATTAAGTCTAACAATTCTAACCAACAGGAGAAATAAATATGGCTATTCGAGGAGGCTATGCACCACCTGGGGTCTACACTGAGACAATTTTTGAGTCTCCGACCCCTCAGAATAACTTTTCGGGGAGAGTTCCTCTCCTTATTGGCTCAGGTACTGAGTCTTTTTCACAAAATGGCTTGAGTGTTGTTCGTGGCTCTTCTGCGACTGTTGATCAACAGATTGTAGAAGAAGACGCAACAGGTCGTTCTGTGCTTGCTGAGTTGCCCGATGGTTCTTATTCTTTAGGGAACTTTGACGGTGAGTCAAGAGTGATCAGAACTAGACATTGGCCTTTAGTAACAGGTGATGGGACAGGTACGACTGCTACCACTGCTTCAAGCACTTCTGCTACGATTAACGGTCAAGCTACTGTTGTTCTTAGTATCAATGCCTCTGAGGGTCTAGTAACACTCGCTACAGCTCCTGAAGAGGGAGACGATGTTCGCATTTCTTATTTCTTCAATCGTACTGATACGCTTGTTCAAGATGAGAATGTTTCCTCACAGGTAACTTCTGAGGACTCAGTTCTCAACGCTACCTTTGCTGATATGGAGACTACCCCAACCACCCGTACTCTTGTTATTACTGTTGACGGTCTTAGTCATGTGATTGATCTCCCACCCAAGACAGATGGCACTACTCGTACCGAACACCTTGGGTTTATTGTTTCTAAGATTAACGCTCTTGACATCGGCACACTCACAGCAAGCACTTATGTAGATCATAAGGGAAATACGAACCTTGCTCTTTCTGCTAGTGGTTCTATTTTAATTGGTGCAGGTACGGCTAACCCACACATTGGTGTATTCGCAGGTCAAACAGGCTCTGCTAGAAATACAGTTTTCTACACAGCGCACAACCCGATTGTAGATGGTACTAATGGTGGTATCGCTACTTCTGAGGTTTCTGATGTAACTGTTAAAGTTAATGGTGTCGTAGTAACTCCTGTATCTCTCGACCCTACTACGGGTGCTGTAACTCTTGCAGTAGCTCCTCCTGTAGACTCAACAGTAAGCATTTCTTATCACTTTAACTCGTTCCGAGATAACTTTGATTATATCCCATCAAGAGACGTTCTTACTGTAGATCGTATTTCTCTTGTTCCTGAAGGTGGCGGAAATGACGCTCTCTTTGTTGAGGGCGTTAGTTGGGTTCTCAAAAACGATAAGATTTATTGGGGTACTTTCGCAGACGTTTCTATAGGAAATATCCAAGAGGGTCAGGTTAGTTTTGGACCTACACAGGTGAGTGCTTCTTTGAGAGACGAGCGTCTTTTCTTAGCTGAGTGTTCTAATGTAACCGATAGCACTGTCGTTCCTGCTCGTACTCTCCCTAATGTCTTTAAGCTACCTTATCAGCCTACTGATGGTACAGGTACTGCGACCCCGACAAGCAACCCTGCTCTCGTACAGGTCAGAGTTGGTACTAGCATTTCCGACGCTCTTGCGAAATCAGCAGTACCTGTAACTCGTGTTAATCCTGTTGATAGCACGATCACTCTGAGTCAGGCAGT
>MDTA01039492.1_pt1 | contig 10930 bp, 9 predicted proteins | sample 811151 | NCBI WGS metagenome assembly MDTA01 (sample SAMN05326648, study PRJNA326480) | marine metagenome | isolation source: seawater | place: Indian Ocean: South | collected 2010 | reverse complement strand
TTGCACAAGAACAGGTAAATATTTTTTTTTATAAAATAATTTTATTGGATATTCAAAAGACGGTCCTTGTCTTAGATTTACCTTGTCATTTCTTAAAGTTAAAAAATATTCATTAGCTATAAGATTTTGGAATGAAAAAATCAAAATAAAAATAATGTAAAAAAATTTCAACATTTATTTTGACAATAAGGATTGCTTGGTAGTTTAACTTTTCTAAAATTACTATTTATTGAATCAAATATTATCATTTGATTATCCAAACCATTTTTTAATCCCAGAATTGTTTTTAAAACTTCATTAGCTTGTAGCGACCCCAAAATTCCTGCTACAGGAGAAAAAATTCCTTCTGTTTCACAATTTTTTTTTATTTCTGGTTTTTCTGGCATAAAACATCTGTAACATGAGGTTTTTTTTTTGAAATTAAATTTGTATAAATGACCATCAAATTTACTAATTGCTGCAGAGATTAATATTTTTTTCATTTTCTTACATTCATCATTTATAATATATCGTGTCTTAAAGTTATCAGTACCATCACAAATAATATCAAAATCATTTACTATTGATTTAATATTATTTGAATTTATTTTTTTTTTAAATATTTTAATTTTGATTTTATTATTTACTTTATTAATTCTTTTTTTTGCCTGGTCGACTTTGTATTTACCTATATCACTTGAAGTAAATAATGTTTGCCTATTTAAATTACTCATTTCAACTTTATCTGGATCAACAATTCCTATTTTACCTACTCCAGATGCTGCTAAATACGTTAAAAGTGGACAGCCTAATCCTCCGACTCCAATTATTAATACTTTAGAGTTAAGTATTTTCTTTTGTCCATTTATTCCAATTTTTTTCAACACTATTTGTTTTTCAAATCTTTTAAAATTATCAAATCCTAATTGCATAAATTATTTCACTCCAGTGGATCCAAAACCACCAGACCCCCTATCTGTATCATCTAAGTTGTCTACCTCTTTAAATTTAGCTTTAACAATAGGACATAACACCATCTGAGCAACTCTCGAACCTTTCTCAACAATAAAATTTCTGTTACTCAAGTTTATAAGTATCACTTTCAATTCACCTCTATAATCAGCGTCAATTGTTCCTGGTGTGTTAAGAACCGATATTTGGTTTTTTGCAGCCAAACCAGATCTTGGTCTGATTTGTATTTCAAAATTCTTAGGTATCGATACGGATATTCCGGTTGGAATTATTGATATTTTTCCTGGTTCTATTCTTATTTCTTTTTCAATATTTGCCGAAAGATCCATTCCTGATGAACCACTTGTTTCGTATTTTGGTAATTCGATATTTTTTGATAACCTTTTAATTAAAACTTCTATCATTAATTAATAGTTTATCTAAGACAATTTCCGCAATTATATTAGCTATAAAACTTTTTTTATTTTTCTTGATAATCCTAATTTTTCCTGAGCTATCAATAATTGAAACTCTATTATAATCAGAATTAAGTCCACTATCTTTTTTTGAGACATCGTTTGCGACTATCAAATCACAATTTTTTTTTTTCAATTTTAAAAATGCATTTTTATTCAAATTTTCAGTTTCAGCTGCAAAACCGACAACAAACCGTGGTCTGTATTTATTATTTTTACAGAGAAATTCAAGAATATCTTTATTTTTTTTTAATTCAATTGATTTTAATCTTTCATTGTCCTTTTCAATTTTATTTGTATTTTTTTTTACTGGTTTAAAATCTGCTACAGCAGCAGCGCATACAGCAATATCTACTGGCAAGCATTTTTTTACTTCTTCAAACATCTCGTCAGCTGTAACTATCTTTTTAGTTTTAATATCTTTTTTGGAAATAAGATTTGAGGGTCCTGTAATTAAAGTTGTTTTTACGCCTAGTCTACTTAATGCCTCTGCTATCTCGTACCCTTGCTTACCACTAGACTCATTCGAAATATACCTTACTGGATCTAAATATTCTTTAGTAGGACCAGCTGTTACTATTGCGCTTAATTTTTTTCTTTTAACTATATCTTTTTTATCAAAATATTTATCAATAAAAGAAAAAATTTGTCTTGGACTTGACATTTTGCCTTCACCGTACTCTCCACAAGCCATCTCACCTTTCTCTGGACCTAAAAAAACATAACCATAATCCTTTAAAATTTGAACATTTTTTTGCGTCGCTTTGTGTATCCACATTCTCACGTTCATAGCGGGAACTAATAAAATATCTTTGTTTGATGCTAAAATTACTGTTGTAGCTAAGTCTTCTGCTTTTCCTAGACTCAATTTTGTCATGAAATTTGCTGTTGTAGGCAATACTATAATTAAGTCAGCCCATCTTGACAAAGAAATATGATCTATTTCAAGTTCGGAGTCTTTGTCAAAAATATTTTCATATGTCTTACTTTTTGTTAGAGTTGAAATAGACAATGGAGTTACAAACTCCTTTCCACTTTTTGTCAATATTGTTTTAACTTCGTTCTTACTTTTTTTAAGCATCCTTATTAGATCTAAAGACTTATAAGCTGCAATACCACCACCAATAACTATTAATATTTTTTTATTTTTTATTGTCATAAGTAATTAAAATACTAATAGAAACACAATTACAATACTAAAAAAACTTATTACTATATTATTTCTAAAGTTTTTAATCTTCATTTGTTCTAATTCTAAATTTTTATTAGCTCCTATTGCTAAGTTTAATTTTCCATCAGCCATCAACTTTAGTGCGTAATCAGCCCGATCTATAAAGTCTGGGAGATCTGGTATTCTTTTCAAAATTTCAGATGAGGTATTTATAGCCTTATCAATTGTAGATTTAGGACTTTTAACTTCTTTTAACCAATTTTCAAGAACTGGCCTAGATACTTCCCAAATGTTTGTTTCCGGATAAAGTCTTCTTGCAACTCCTTCAACTACAACCATTGTCTTTTGTAATAGAAGAAGTGGCGGTTGAGTTGGCATATTAAACTTTTCTGTTATCTCAAATAATTGAGCCAATAAATTTCCACCAGAAATATCTTTTATAGATTGTCCAAAAATTGGTTCCCCTACTGATCTTAAGGCTTGTGCAAACTCTTCCTTTGAGGCCTCCTTAGGAACAAGACCAGCTTGAAAATGAACCTCGGCAACTTTAACATAATCTCTTTTGATAAAACCATATAAAATTTCTGCTAAAAATTTCCTATTATTTTTATCTAATCGACCCATAATACCAAAGTCTACAGGGATTAAATTTCCTTTAGAATCAACAAATAAATTTCCTTGATGCATATCCCCGTGAAAAAAACCGTCTCTTACTGCCTGTGTCAGGAATAATTGAATTAAGTTTTCTGCAAGTTTTTTTAAATTTATTCCTAATTCATCAATTTTTTTTATTTCACGTATAGAAATCCCTTCCACTTTATCTAAAGTTAGTATTTTTTTTGTTGTATAATTCCAATAAATCTTTGGAACAATAAATCCATTGTCATTTTTTGTATTTTCGAAAAGTTCATTAGCTGCGGCAGCCTCAAATCTTAAATCCATCTCTATATTAGTTATTTCTCTGAGCAAATGAACAACTTCTATCAACTTAAGCCTCTTTGCTTTTGAAAGAGTATTTTCAATTATATAAGCGAATAGCATTAAGGCATCTAGTTCTTCATTAAATAATTTTTCTATATCGGGTCTTAATATTTTTATTGCAACTTGCTTTTCTTCTCCGTTGTGTTTTATCTTTGCCAAATGAACTTGGGCAATAGATGCTGCTGCAATAGGCTCACTTAGTTCTTTAATATCTTTAAAATAGTTTTCACCAATTTCTTTTTTAATAATTTTTTTTGCATCGTGTAGATCAAAAGCAGGAACTTTATCTTGTAATTTTTCAAGACTTTTCGCTAGTTCTTCTCCGATAATGTCTGGTCTTGTAGCCAAAAATTGACCTAATTTTATAAAAGTTGTGCCCATACTTTGAAGAGCAACGCAAAGCTTTTCCCCGGAGGATTTTTGCTCATCTTGACGGTTAGAAACTGCACCAAACGAAATTAAATTAAAGAATAAATTTAAAATTGTTGGCAATTTATGAATCTCATTTATTGTTTGAACTGCCCCTGAAGTAGAGAGTTTTCTTGCTATTTGAAATAATTTAAAAACCCTTTTTATCATCTAAATTTTCCAACCCGAATGTATTGCTGATATACCATTAGACAAATTTCTATATTCTACGTTGGAAAATCCATTTTTAAGCATTAATTCAGCTAATTGTTTTTGATTATAAAACTTCTCAATACTATCAACTAAATATCTATATGGCTTTTCTGAGCCAACTATAAACTTTCCAATTAACGGTATAGTTTTTGAATATTGTTTATAAAGATAATTTAGGAATTCATTATCAATTTTTGAAAATTCTAAGCACATAAAACGACCCCCAGGTTTAAGCACCCTTAAGGCTTCTTTAAACACAGTATTTATTTCTGAAACATTTCTTATTCCATAACTTATTGAATAATAGTCAAAAACATTGTCTTGAATTGGAATTTTCTCAGCCGGAGAATTTATCCATTTGAAATTATATTTTTTCAATTTTTTTTTACCTTGACTCAACATTTTAACATTAGGTTCTATACAAGTAACTTGTCCAGATTTTTTAGTTTTATTAAAAAAAAGTTTCGCTATATCTCCAGTTCCTGAGGCAACATCAATTAGTTTTGTCCCAGGTTGAGGGTTCATCCAATCAATAAATCTTTCCTTCCAAGCTCTATGAATACCAAGTGAAATAACATCATTCATTAAATCATATTTCTTATAAACATCTGAAAATACAGAATTGACTAATTTATTTTTATCTTGAATAGTGCTTTTCATAAAAGAATTATATGCCAGAATTACCTGAAGTTGAAGTTGTTAAAAGGTCCTTAGAGAAGAAAATCTTAAATTTGATTATCGAAAAAGTAAAAATCAACGATGGGAAACTAAGATATGAGGTGGATAAAATTGGTCTCTCTAAATTAAAAGGAAAAAAAATCAAAAAAATTTACAGGAGATCAAAATTTTTAATTTTTGAAATAGGAAAAACTTACCAGATGTTAGTACATCTTGGAATGACAGGTAAATTTTTTTTTATAGACGGTAAAGACAATAAATTTAAAACAAGCTTCTATTATTTTCTTAATTACAAAAAAGATCGAAAGCACGATCGTGTAATTTTTTTTTTAAATAAAAAACAAAAATTAATTTATAATGACGTAAGAAAATTCGGGTTTATTAAGATATACCGTTTGGGTTTAATTAAGAAATCACAACACCTTAAACATTTAGGACCAGAACCTTTAGAAAAAAAATGGAACTCTTTATATTTGAAAAAATATATTGATGACAAAGAAAGGTCAGTCAAAAATGTCCTCATGGATCAAAAGTGCGTTTCCGGTCTAGGAAATATATATGTTAATGAAATTTTGTTCCTATCTAAAATAAAGCCTGATCGTAAAGTAAATGAACTAAATAATTTTGAAATAAAAAAAATTATAAAGTATTCAAAGAAAATTTTAAAAAGTTCAATAAAACTTGGCGGTTCAACAATTAAAGATTTTTCCAGTGAAAATGGAAAAAAAGGGTTCTTTCAACAACATTTCAAAGTATATGGTAAAGAAAAAATGAAATGTTCTAACGTAGATTGTAACTCTAAAATAATTAGGACAGTAATATCTAATCGAGCAACATTTATATGCAGAAAATGCCAGAAATAATAAAGTTGACCGAAATTAGTCGGGCATATATAAAATTTTAAAAAATGCCAAACACAAAATCAGCTGTTAGAAGAGTAAGACGAGTAAAAAAACAGACAAAAGTCAATAGGATAAGAAAAAGTAAATATAAAAATGCAATTAAGCATATTGAAAATCTGATAAAGTCTAAAGAAACAGAAAAGGCAAAAAAATATTTCCCAAAATTACAATCAATTCTAATGCAGGTTGCTAAAAAAGGATTAATTAACAGAAAAACAGCTGCAAGAAAAATCTCAAGACTCTCAAAAAAAATTTAATTTTATCAAACAAGCGGTAGTTGATTAAAACAAATCATTTAAACTACATTTAGTTTCATTAAACCAAATATAGTAATAAAATTTTTTTTTCAATAAAACTTTAAAATATTCTATTGTGACGATAATCTTACAACCAAAGTATATTTTTTTTTTTAATTACAACCTCTAATCAGTTGCAAAAAATTTTTAAAAGTCGTTTAAAGGAATTTCTTAAAAATAATTCTACATGGAAAAAAATAATATTAAAAAGAACAATATTTACGTTTCTGAAGAAGAAAAAACACTCATCTGGGAAGATGTACAAGTGTCATTTAGAAAAACATTTGGTAGTGAAGTTTATAATAGCTGGCTTGAAAAGATCTCTTTAGTCAAAGAATACAATGATTATTTGATTCTTGGAGTACCTACTAGATTTTTTAGGGATTGGATAGTTTCAAGGTATTTGGATAAAATTTTAGAGCAAGTTAAAGGATTTAAACTTAGTTTGAATAGGATTGAATTCAAAATAATAGAGGAGTCTAAACAAAGTCAGGAATTTATAAAAATTAGTGAGATAAATAAAGTCAGTGAAATTAAAGACTCAATTCTTAATTACAATAGATTAAATCCTAATTTGAGTTTTGATAATTTTATTCAAGGTAAAAGCAATGATATTGCCTTATCCTATTCAAAAAAAGTTTGTGAGCATATCTCAAGGTATAACCCACTCTACATTTGTGGAGGGGTAGGACTTGGAAAAACGCATTTATTAAATGCTATCGGTTTAACTTTACAGCATGAAAATAACGTAATGTTTATTTCTGCAGAGAGGTTTATGTATCATTTTATTAAGTCTATTAAGAAGAATGATATGGTAAATTTCAAAGATTTTTTTAGAAAATCTTCAGTTTTCATTATTGACGATATTCAATTTATTAGCGGTAAGGAGAGTTTACAAGAGGAGTTTTTCCATACTTTTAATAGCTTAATGGATAAAGGCTCTCAAATAATTATATCATCTGACAGGTCTCCTACTAAACTAGACAAAGTTCAGGACAGAATAATATCAAGATTATCAGGAGGTCTAGTAGTTGATATTGAGTCTCCAGATCTAGAATTAAAATTAAAAATTATAAAGAAAAAAATAGAGGAAATTGAAAATCAGTTTAAGGAAAATATTAATTTGAGTGAAGAGGTAATCAATTTTATAGCGAATGAAACAAAAACAAATATTAGAGAGTTAATTGGTGTGCTAAACAGAGTTATTGCTTTTAGCAGAGTTCATAACAAAATTTTGAGTACAAGTGATTGCAAAAATATTTTGAGGGATGTTTTCAGTCAGATTAGAGTGATAACGGTAGATAAAATACAAAATGTTGTGTCAAATTATTTTAATATACAATTAAGCGATATGCTTTCACAAAGACGATCCAGACCACTCGCTAGACCAAGACAGATTGCAATGTATCTAGCAAAAAAAATGACATCAAGATCTTTACCAGAAATTGGAAGAAGATTTGCTAATAGGGATCATACAACTGTAATTCATGCAGTAAAAACAATTTCAAGATTAGCAGATCAAGATGATGAAATGAAAAAAAATATAAACCAAATACAGAGCCTATTACTTGAACAACAATAATGCAATTTGTAGTCAAAAGAGACACATTATTAAAATCTTTAAATTTTGTTCAGGGAGTCGTTGAGAAGAAAAATACATTACCTATTTTATCTAACGTTTTACTTCAATTAAAAGATAAAAAATTATCTATTGTGGCTACTGACCTTGATATAATTTTTTATGATGAAATAGAGGATGTAAAAATTGTTACAGAAGGCAGTACCACAACTTCAGCCTCAATACTTTATGATATCTTGAGAAAAGTCTCATCTAACTCTACTTTAAGTTTTGAATTAAAGTCTGAGAACAAATTAAGCCTTAAAAGTGATAATGCTGACTTTAATCTTTTATGCCTACCTACAGATAATTTTCCAACATTTGCAGATGAATTTGATGGGAAAGAAGTAAATCTCGATAGTAAAAGATTTTTAAAACTTTTAAATAAAACGAAAATATCAATATCTAACGATGATACTAGGCATTATTTAAATGGTGTTTATATTCATTTGACTGAGACAAATGGAAGAAATTTTCTTACTGGAGTAGCAACAGACAGTCATAGATTGTCCTCAAGCAGTTTAGAAATAGAAGATATAAACAATTTTTCTTCCCTAATTTTACCTAGAAAAACAGTATACCAGCTTTGCTCCTTACTGTCAGAGATATCAGAGGCAGTATCGATGCAAGTAAGTGAAAATAAAATAAAATTTTCAATAGGCAAGACAAAATTAATTTCGAAAGTAATCGATGGAAAATTCCCTGATTACCGCAAGGTTGTACCAACTAGTAATGATAAAACACTTATTGTATCCTCTAAAGATTTTATAAGTTCAATTGAAAGAGTTGCCAGTGTTTCGATTGACAGAAAAGAAGGTGTAAAATTGCTCATAAATAAGGATAGTGTTCAACTTTCTGTAAACAGTGCAAATTCTGGGGATGGAAACGAAAAAATTGATGCAAAATTTAATTCAGAAAATTTAAATATAAGTTTTAATTCAAAATATCTTATTGATATAGCCTCAGAAGTAGAAGATAAAAACTTAAAAATTAATCTTAAAGACGCAACCTCACCAGTTTTAGTAGAGGATGTTTCTGATAAAAATAGTTATTACGTTATTATGCCAATGAAAATCTAATTTTTCTACTTTTGAGAATTTTTTTTATTTTTTGCCTAAAAACTGTTGGTATAGAATAATTCTAGCTCATTGACCGTCAGGCTGGTTTTATATTGTTTTCAAAAAATGATATATTTGTTTACTCAAAAAAATAACAATGCCTAAAAATTCTGAACTTAAAACTAACCGGTCCTATGGAGCGGATGCAATTAAAGTCCTTAAAGGTCTAGATGCAGTAAGAAAAAGACCCGGGATGTACATTGGAGATACTGACGATGGATCTGGACTCCATCATATGGTATTCGAAGTCATTGACAACTCTATTGATGAAGCATTAGCTGGATACTGCAAAAATATCACTATTTCAATTAACACGAATAACACTGTAACAGTCGAAGATGATGGTAGAGGTATACCTGTCGATATACATAAAGGTGAAAAAATTTCTGCGGCAGAAGTTATAATGACACAATTGCATGCTGGTGGAAAATTTGATCATGACTCTTATAAAGTTTCTGGCGGTTTACATGGAGTCGGTGTTTCTGTAGTTAATGCATTATCAGAAGAATTAGAGCTTAAGATATATAGAGACGGGAAGGAATATGAAATAAATTTTAAGAATGGGAATTCAATAAAACCATTAAAACAGGTTGGAAAAACAAAAAAAAATGGAACAAAAATAACTTTTTTACCTTCTAAAGAAATTTTTTCATCTGTGAAATTTAGCACAAGTATTCTTGAAAAAAGAATAAGAGAGCTAGCTTTTTTAAATAAAGGAATAGCAATAAATTTAATTGATCAAAGCTCAAAAAAAACTAAAGAGTATACCCACAAATATGATGGGGGAATAATAGAATTTGTAAAACACATTAATAATAAAAAACCAATTTTAATTAATAAAAACGAAAAAGAAGTATTTAAAAAACCAATTTATGTTACAGCTACAAAGAATAATGTAATAGTAGAATGTTCATTCGAATGGAATGCAGGATATTCAGAAGAAGTTCTTCCATTCACAAATAATATTCCGCAAAAAGATGGTGGGACCCACCTACTTGGATTTAGAAGTGCCCTTACAAGAGTTATAAATAAATATTCTAATGATAGAAATACTAATAAAAAAAATAAAATAAACTTATCAGGTGAAGATATCAAAGAGGGGTTAACTGCGGTTCTATCAATAAAAATGCCAGATCCAAAATTCTCATCTCAAACTAAAGATAAACTAGTTTCTTCGGAAATAAGAAATATTGTAGAAAACATAATTGGGGAAAAAGTTTCTACATGGTTCGACCAAAATCCATCAGTTTCAAAAGTTGTATTAGAAAAAATTACTCAAGCTGCAATGGCCAGAGATGTTGCAAGGAAAGCTAGGGACAGCGTAAGACGAAAAGGAACTTTTGAATTATCAGGATTACCTGGCAAGTTAGCAGATTGCCAAATACAAAAAAGAGAAGGAACCGAATTATTTATTGTTGAGGGTGACTCTGCAGGTGGATCTGCAAAACAAGGAAGAGTGAGAGAATATCAAGCTGTTCTTCCGTTAAGAGGAAAAATATTAAATACTTTTGTAAATGGAAAGAAAAATGGTGAGGACCAATCAACAAAAACGTTATCTAAAATGATGTCCTCAAGTGAAATTGTAACTCTTATAAATGCTTTAGGTACTGGATCAAAGGATTTTAATATTGATAACTTAAGATATGACAAAATAGTAATAATGACGGATGCGGATGTTGATGGGTCTCACATAAGAACTCTATTACTTACTTTTTTCAATAATAATCCCTTTAACCAGTTGATAGAAAATGGCCATGTTTATTTAGCACAACCACCATTATTTAAAATTACAAAATCTAATAAGAGCATTTATATAAAAGATGAAAAAACTTTAGAAAATTATATTTTAAATTCTTCAAAAATAGATAAAAAAATTAAAAAAGGGTCTGCTGAATTTAAAAAATTTCTACAAGACCAAAGAGAAAAATTGTCTATTCAAAGATTTAAAGGTTTGGGAGAAATGAACCCTGAAGAATTGTGGGAAACAACTCTAAATCCTGAAAATAGAACAATTTTAAGAGTTCAATATACTAAAGGTACTAAAGACAAATCAAAAGAGGATCAAAAAATGATAGAAATTTTGATGGGTGATGAAGTCGCTCCGCGAAAAGATTTTATTACTAATAATGCTTTAGATGT
>MDTA01204374.1_pt1 | contig 10931 bp, 5 predicted proteins | sample 811151 | NCBI WGS metagenome assembly MDTA01 (sample SAMN05326648, study PRJNA326480) | marine metagenome | isolation source: seawater | place: Indian Ocean: South | collected 2010 | reverse complement strand
GCCCTTCATCGCCTGAGGGTAGCTGCCGTGGCTCTCGACTTCACGCATCACGAATTTCACGTAGCGTGCCAGAACTTCGTCACTGATGCTGGAGCGGAACGCGCGCTCAAGGAAAGGGCGCAGGCGTTGTTCCGTGATGAGGGGCCAGAGAGACTGGTCCTTTTCGTCCGGGGTGCCGTAAAAGGTATCCGTAATGCCCGAATAGCCATCGAATTCCCGGGCATTTACGATCGATCGGCCCAGCTTGAGAAAGCTTTCCAGCAGGATGGGAGAGACGCTGAGCTGTTCGCCCTGGTTATTGAAGCCATGTTCCGCCTGGAGGTCGATGGCGAAGGGGCTGACTCCGGTGAGGATGTGCTGTTCGATCTGGTTCTTGCCGAGAGCACGGTTGGAGACCTGGATGCTTTCGGGAAAGCGTCCAGAGGCCGGATTGAAGTAGGCCCTGCTGCGGATGACCTTTTCCGGAAGAGGATAAAGATCCCCCTTGAGCTGCAGAAGGTCCCGGACGGAGTTGTTGTATTCGTAGCGATTGAGGCGTCGCATGACGACGGGCTTGAGGCGCCCTGATTCCCTGAGGTGCTGTTCAAGGTAGCCATTGAACAGGGCGTTGAGCTTGCGGCGCTCCTCGGCGGTAGGCTGCTTGGAATCCTCGGGAGGCATTTCCTGGTGAGCGGTGGCTTCGGCGGCTTTTCTGACGACTTCGATGTTGGAGAGATAGTCTTTCCCGGTTGTGAGCTCCTTGAGGTTGACCTTCCCTTTCACCTTTCCCTTTTCGCCATGGCAGCCGAAGCAGTAGGTCGCGAGAACCGGCTGCATTTCCTCGAGGGTCACGCTTATTTCCGGGGTGGGGGTCTTCTCCGGTTCTGGAGTCTTGGCGACTGGGGGTTCCTGAGGGGTCAGATTTACAATCTTGATGAAATCAAGGCCCATCAGGTAGCCCGACTTCTGGTACATGGAGGCTTTTGGATTGGCCCCGGTGAGCTTGAAGGAGAGGGTGTGCTTGCCACGGGTCAGGGGTAGTTTTCCGAGATCCACCGGTGCTGCAGGGATGACCTTCGGGTCGTAGAGGTCAATGCCACGGCGCAGGACCTTGCCGTTGAGGGAGAGGGAGAAGATTCCGTAGTCAGGAGCGAGGGTCAACTGGGCCGCAACCTGGTAGATCCCGGCCTCCTCGATGCGGAACTCGGTAGTCATCTCCTGCCCGACCTTTCCATCCCAGAGGAGGTGCGCGTCTCCGCTCCAGCCCGTGCCGAAGCTTCGCATCCCCTGTGAGCGCGACTTCCCGTGCTTGGGAAGATGTTCCCCTTCCAGGATCCCGTTGACCGGGCCTTTCGCTTCCCGGCCCCTCACGCTGTGGTAATCGAAGGGAGCAGCTAATATCAATCCAGTTGCGCCAAGCAGAAGGGCTGGGGAGATGGGTAATCTCATGGCAGAGCAGCAATAAATACGCCCTTCAGCGCAGGGCTTGTCGAGTCGGTAATTATTCTGGGATATCGCAATTTGGAATGATCCCCGTTCCGGAGGAACTCACTGGGCGGTCCAGCCCCCGTCCACGCTGAGCATGCTTCCGGTCGTATAGCTGGATGCCTCGCTGGCAAGATACAGGGCTGCGCCCTGAATTTCGGGGAGTTCGCCCCACCTGCGGAGTGCGGTGCGGTCGACGATGAAGCGCCTGGCCTCCTCTGAGTCAGCCAGGGGGGCGTTCATTTCCGTGAGGAATGGCCCGGGACAGATCGCGTTGACAACAATTCCGCTGCCGGCCAGTTCAAGGGCAAGGCTGCGGGTAAGCTGGGTTACAGCACCCTTGCTTGAAGCATAGGGAGTTCGCTGGGGCACTCCTACCAGCCCGATGGCGCTCGACAGATTGATGATCCGGCCCCAGCCGCTGGCTTTCATGGCGGGAATAACTTTCTTACAGCAGAGCCAGGTCCCGGTCACGTTGATCTGCATGAGCTCCTCGAACTGCTCAAGGGTGATGTCCTCAATGGCTCCTCTCGTGTTGATACCGGCGCTGTTGACGAGGATGTCAACGTGGCCCAGGGATTCCCTCGTGGAGGCAATCATGGACTCGACCTGATCCGGATTCGTGACATCGGCCTCAATCCCGAGTGTTTTCCCTCCATGATCGGCTGCGATTTCCTCCGCGGCCTCCGCCGCTTCCTTCCCGTGTCGGCTGGCCACCGCGATGGAAGCCCCCGCCGAGGCGAGGCCTGCAGCGATGACCTTGCCAAGGCCCTTGGAGCCTCCAGTTACGAGGGCACTACGCCCCTTCAGATCGAAGAGATTGATTCCGGGATAGGGCATTATTGAACCCCGGTCGGGGCCGGGGCAGTCCTTATGGTGATCAGCCGGTTGCCTTGGCAAGAGCCTGATCAAGATCGGCTACGATGTCCTCGATATTCTCGATGCCAACTGCGAGGCGGACCAGTTCGGGGGTGATTCCTCCTGCGGCCTGCTGCTCTTCATTGAGCTGTGAGTGTGTAGTTGTCGCAGGATGAATTGCGAGGGACTTGGCGTCGCCGACATTGGCGAGGTGCGAGTGAAGTTGGAGGGACTCGATGAATGTGCGGCCCGCCTCGGCTCCACCCTTGATGCCGAAGACAACCATTGCGCCTCCCTTGCCCCGGATATATTTCTGGTTCTTCTCGTGTTCCGGGTTGTCCGGCAGTCCGGGATAGCGGACCCACTCGACCGCCTCGTGCTGCTGCAGATGCTCAGCGACGGCGAGGGCGTTCTCGCAGTGGCGCTCCATCCGGAGGGGAAGGGTTTCAATCCCTTGGAGGAAAATCCAGGCATTGTCGGGCGAGATGCAGGCCCCGAGATTACGCAGGGGAACCGTGCGCATCCGGAGGATGAAAGCAAGGGGTGCGAGTTCCGGGGGCAGGTCATGTCCCCAGCGAAGACCGTGGTAGGAGGAATCGGGAGTGTCATAGAGCGGGTGCTTTCCTGCACCCCAGTTGAAACGCCCGGAATCCACCACGACTCCACCGATTCCCGTTCCGTGACCACCAAACCACTTGGTGAGGGAGTGAACCACGATGTCTGCCCCATGGTCAATGGGGCGTGTCAGGTAAGGAGTGGAGAAGGTCGAATCCACGATCAGGGGAACGCCGCATTTATTGGCGTGTCCTGCAATGGCCTCAAGGTCTGCAACCTCAAGAGCGGGGTTGGAAACGGTCTCGGTGAAAAAGGCCCGGGTATTTTCGTCCGCGGCCCGGGCAAACTCCTCTGGGTCCTGAGAGTCCACGAATCGAACCTCGATGCCAAGGGTGGGCAGGATGTCATTGAACTGGGTATAGGAACCTCCGTAGAGATTGCGGGCCGACACGATATTATCCCCGGCCTGTGCAAGATTGATGATGGAGTAGAATACCCCGCTGGTTCCCGAACCGAGTGCGAGGGCGGCTAGCTCGTGGGCTCCTTCGAGGAGGGCAACCCGTGATTCCAGCACCGCCTGGGTGGGGTTCATGATCCTGCTGTAGATGTTCCCGAGCTCCTTGAGCGCGAAAAGATTTGCGGCATGCTCGGTGCTGTTAAAGACATACGATGTCGTGCGGTGAAGGGGTACCGCACGCGCATTGGTGGAAGGGTCAGGTTCCTGTCCGCCGTGGAGACAGAGTGTTTCGATATTCATGGTTCTGGGGTGGTTCCGTTGCCGTTAGCCGATCTTTTTCGGATTGATCGGGGGCGGATCCTCAGACTCTGGGAGCCCAGCGTCAACCCTGCTCTTATGCTCCTGTGCTGTTCCTCCTTGCCATACGGGGTATTGCCGGGGAGGAGACAAGAAGAAGCCCCGGGACTTCCTGCGGCAGCTCCCGCCCGCTGAATCAGGGGGGAGACAGTTGAGAATAAGCGCAATAGGAGGGAAGCTGGCGGGGCTCGTCTACCTTGCGATGCTCTCCATCAGGGTTGTTAATTTACGGACCAGATCGGGATGTTTCTTCCAGAGGTTTGACTGCTCGCCAGGATCTGCAGAGAGGTTATAGAGCTGTCCCCGGGGATCTCCCGGGCCGGGCTTGACTCTTTTGGGGCTGGAGAAGCCCCCTGAGCCCAGCTGGTTGATGAGTTTCCATTCACCGTCCCGGATCATCATGGCCCCGCTTCCGGCCTTCATGACTATGGGACTTCTTTTTGGGTGCTTTCCGGCTGGGTCCCTCAGGACGGGAAGGAAGCTTTCACTGTCGAGATTGTGTTTTTAAGTCAACGTGACGCCTGTCAGGTCGGCGAAGGTGGTGAGGAGGTCGGTAAAGCAGACGAGATGGCCTGTGACGGTGCCCGGTTTCACCACCCCGGGCCAGCGCACGAGAAATGGCATGCGATGACCGCCTTCCCAGGCATCGGCTTTCATCCCTCGCAATCCTCCGGTCGAATCATGGTCGAACCGCTCGACATCTTTCTCATACCATACCGGACCATTGTCAGAGGTGAAGATGACGAGGGTGTTTTCGGATAGCTCTTTGCGTTCAAGGGACTTCAGGACTCGGCCGATTTCAGCATCTACCATGTTGCAGAATTCTCCGTACATTCCCGCTCCACTCCTGCCCTTGAACCCGGGGGCGGGAAGCCATGGGGTATGTGGTGCCGGGTAGGCAAGATAGAGGAAGAGAGGTTTGCCCGCTGAGGAATCATGATCGTCGATGACCTTGATTGCCTCATCGGTGAAGCGGGGGAGAACATCGGCAAGGTTCAGGTCGGGAGCGATTCCGCCAGCCCGCCAGAACGCGCCCTGGATGCGGGACCACCCCTCGCTGCTGTTGGCGGCAATGGTCTTGGTGGGCTGCTGGACGGCGCGGTTTCCACGGATATAGAAGTAGGGAGGAATATCGGTTGATGCCCGGATGCCGAAGAAGGAATCAAATCCGACGTCGACCGGTCCGCCGGGCAGAGGTTTGTCGTAGCCGTTCTCGGCGAAGCCAAGATGCCACTTTCCTACCATGGAGGTAGCGTAGCCTTTTTTCCTGAGAAGAGAGGCAAGGGTGAGTTGTCCGGGTTCGATCGAGGGTTGCTTGCGCCATGCGGCCGTATTGGCCCGGAAGGGGTATCTTCCGGTGAGCAGGCCGTAGCGGGAGACGTGGCAGAGTGGGCCCGGGGCGTGGGCATCTGTAAACCGCATCCCATCCCGGGCCATCTTGTCGAGGTGAGGGGTGGGAATCTTTGACTTCGGATTATAGGAGCGGAGATCTCCGTAGCCCATGTCATCGACAAGGATGATGAGGATGTTCGGGGGGGGCGTGCCGGAGGCCTGTAAGCTGAGCCCCGGGAGAAGCAGGATCAGTAAGATGAGGAGGCTACGCATGCTGGGAGGATTTTGTTATCTTGGGAGCCAGACGAGGTCGGCCCAGGGGGGGGTATCGTTTCCGGCGTTTGGCATTTCCCGGGTGGATCCGCTGGTCACGATCTGAATGAGCTGGTGCAGCAGGCGTTTCTCCACATCCGGGTGGTTGGTCAGGATATTGTGGTTCTCTCCGGGGTCGAGCTGGAGGTCGTATAGCTCCCGCTTCTCGGCCTTCCTTGTGCTTTCCATCACCATTTTCCATCTGCCTTTGCGAATGGCGAAGCGCCCATTGGCCGAATGATGGATAACCGGTGGCCGGGAGGAGAGGGCGCCTGCGTTTTCAATCCATGCGGAATGGAAACTGATGCTGTCTTCACCTGAACCCCCGGGGAGAGGTTTGCCAAGGATGGAGGCAAAGGTCGATAGAAGGTCAGTCTGGCAGATGGGCTCAGTCCATTGGGAGCCTGGCTTTACCCTGGCCGGCCAACGGAAAAAGAAGGGGACCCGGTGACCTCCTTCGTAGATGGATCGTTTTCCCCCGCGGTAGGGGCCGGAGCTATGGTGATTGAATTTCCGGATACGTTCTTTCCAGGTATTTTCCGGCCCATTGTCGGACGTATAGATCACGATGGTGTCCCTTGTCAGCTGTTCCCGGTCCAGCAGGTCAAGCAATCGGCCGAGGTGCCAGTCGGTCTCGATCATGAACTCTCCGTAGGCGCCGGCCTTTCCCTGACCCCGGAATTGCTCCAGAGGGATTACCGGTTTGTGGGGAGAGGTAAGTGGCAGGTAGAGGAAGAAGGGTCTCCCGCTCCGGGCGTCCCCGGCGACCGACGTAACCCACTTGAGGGCTTGGTCCGTAAAGCGCGTGAGACATGCGGAATCCACGAAGTCCGGTGCCACCTCCATCAGGCCCTCTGCCTGCTCTTTCAGGTAGGGCGGAGCGATACGGTAATCAGAGAGTGCGATCCGGTTGGGCTTCTTCCTGGTCCACTGGGAAGGGGTGACCTTGGCGAATCGGCCCTCGAACCAGGCCAGGATCCCGTAATTCATGGAGGCAGGGATGCCCCAGAAATAGTCAAAGCCCTTGTCCAGAGGCATGTCCCGGACCGGGAGAGACCAGTCCCGCTGGCCAATGGTTCCCGGAAACTCCATCCCGAGATGCCATTTTCCGACCATTGCGGTTTGGTAACCATTCTCTTGCAGGAAGGAAGCCAGGGTCGTCCGGCCTTCTTTTATCAGGCAGGGGTGCTCTGCTCCGAATACCCCACGCTTAAGGCTGGTTCGCCAACTGTAACGCCCGGTCAACAACCCGTATCGGGAAGGAGTGCAGACCGTGTCGGAACAATGGGCATCGGTGAAGGTCATTCCTTCCCTGGCAAGGCGGTCCTGATGGGGAGTCTTGAACTTGGCCCGGGGGTTCAGGCAACTGGCATCCCCGTAGCCCTGATCGTCGGTGTAGACGAGGACGATGTTGGGGTGGGAGGGTTTTGCGAGGGCTCCGGGGTGAGTGCCTGGAATGAGGGCCAGGATGAATGAAAGAACAAGGATCTTCATCGGGCTGATGGCCCGGGACGGCGGAGCGGGGGGTGAAAAGGAACACATCATACCCGGAACCCTTGACTCAGTTTTCCTGCGGGATCAGTCCGTGCTCCTCCAGGAGCGGAAGAAGCTCAAAATCCTTCCATCGTGTTTCGGCCAGGTGAAGGAGCCAGCGAAGGGCTTCTTTCCCAGCCGGGTCTTTGATCTTCGCGATCTCAACCAGTGCTCGTGCTGCTGCGGGGTTATTGTTGAAGGCCAGTGTTTCAACCGCAAGCAGGCGGCTGGCTTCCGCAAGGTCTTCTGCAAGGGCTCGTTTCTGCAGGTCCGGGATCGCAGTGTCCGGGCGAAGGCGCCATGTGATCCGGGCAAAGGCTTCCGGCCACTCAAGAGCCTGTGTGATTTCCGCCATGCTCTTCAACCGCGCCCAGACAAGGTCTTCAGCTCCTTCTGCGGCGAGCCCACAGGCCTCAAGGGAGGTGCGGTCGCTCACGCTGCAGCGACGGAGGAAATAGCCCAGATAGGTCGACTTGCGCTGGGGATCGACGTCGCGAAGGGCGAGGGCAACTTCCCGCCGGACTGCAGCGCTGGGTTCGTTCACGTAAAACTTGCTGATTACCCCCAGGGGGTTCTCTCCCGCGTTTCGGAGCGACCTGAAGGCCAGAAGGCGGGTCAATGCATCGGGGCTGTCCAGCAGGCTCTTGGTCAGGCGCTGGCCTTCCTCTCCAAGGTGGGGAAGCAGCCAGACTGCACGAGCCTGGAGATAGCCATTGTAGTGACCAAGGAGATCACGGACTGCGGGCAGGGCTTTTTCGCCAGCAGCTCGCAGCGTCTCAAATCCCGCGTGCCTTACATTCTGGGCGGGACTTGAAAGAAGAGCGATTGCCTCCTCGATGGGATCTCCGGATGGGGCTGGGATGCGAGGCTGGAATCCCTCCGGGGCGATCCGGTAAATTGTTGCTGAGCGTTGTGTTCCTTCCCCGCTCTGTCCTTCGTTTTTCAGGTCAAATCCGTCAGCGAGATACAATGCCCCGTCGGCACCCACCATGAGATCTGATGGCCGGATGCCTGTCTTCGCACGCGCTTTTATGAAGTCGAAGCGTTCGAGCTTGAATCCTGACTTTTCAGGGCTGGGGAAATATCCGAGGACCACCCCGCGGGCGGTATCGCAGCTGGCCAGCAACCCTGAATATTTACTGGGCAGGGCACCATTTTCATAAAAGCAGATTCCGGCGGGGGACCCTTGTCCGTAGAGGTCTCCGGAGGGAATGGTGCCCGGGTCCCATTGGCGCCACTGGGCCTCGGGATCAGGCTGTCCCGGTCTTTGATCGATCTGCCATGGGCGTTGGCCATCGGGAGAGCAAAAACCCAGGAAGCCTCCCTCCATGAGCCATGTGACGCGGCAGGAGCCTGCATCGCTGCTGTCATTATGGAAAAGATCCCCAAAGGAGGAAATTGTCTGCCCCCGGCTGTTGCGGAATCCATGGCCAATGACCCGTAGGCCGGTGCCATCGGGATTGATCCTGGCCGCAAAACCTCCAACCCAGGTCTGGTCGTCCCCGCTTATACTTCCGGCCAGGTTGCGCGGAGCGGCTTCGCCTTCCCTTGCCTCAGCCCGGAAGGGACTACCGATGAGAAAATCAACTCCACCTTTGTCCTTCAGGTGTGCCCCGGCATGATCATGACCGAAATACCATTTCCCGTCCGGGCCAGATACCACTTCCTGCAGCCCCCGCTCAGGACTCCTGCCATGGAATCCGCTGAGTAGAATCTCGCGCTTGTCCGTCTTCGGGTCGAAGACGAGATTGCGGTCGACATCGGTATAGACGATCAGTTGGGGAGGATGGAAAGCGACCACCCGGTTGCCGAAGACGCTTAACTGAAAAGGGTCGGTCAGTTCGGGGTCCTGGATGAAGAGGCGAGATTTATCCGCTTTCCCGTCCTTATTCTGATCCTCCAGGACAACAATGCGGGCCCCGGCAGGAGGGGCGCCCCCGGGGTCGCATTCTGCTACCCAGATTCGTCCGCCCGCGTCGGTATCCATGCTGGCAGGGCTGGAGACCATCGGACTGGCGGCCCAGATGGTAAGCTCCAGATCGTCAGGAACCGCAAGAGCTGGGACGTTTTCCGCCTGCGCTGCCTCTTTGGCTTCTCCGGAGGTAACCGCATTACCGGAGGTTTCGGCGGGCGGAAGGTTCCTGTCTTCGGGTGCCGGGGCTGGTCGAACCTTCGCTCCGGCACCCTGGCTAAAACCCGCTTCTCGCTCCGTCTGGATCTTAGCGGGTGGAAGCTTCTTCCATGCCACGGGATCGGGGACTTTTATTCGCCTGACTCGTCCTTTCTTGTCGAGGTTGACGTTAAGCTCTTCCTCCGTGGGCGTTTGTGAGAGCACCCCTTCCTGGGGCACTTTCATGCCCGCGGTCCATATGATTGCATTCAATACGGCTTTGCGGACTCCGTCGACTGCCCAGCTGTGGTGATAATGTCCGCCGACAAACCCTACTCCACGTCCACCTGCCGGTCTCTCGTATCCCCACATCAGGGCCTGGGGCTTGTTCAGGCCATCTACCCCGTTCTTGTTCCACATGTTGATATAGCGGTGCATGTTCTCGCGGGTAGGCACAGCGGTAAAGAGGTTGAGGACCTTGTCCCGCTCCTCGATGAAGCGCATGTGGTAATACCACTCATCGAGACAGGTAACCTTTTCAGGAACTCCGTTCCCGATCTCGTGATCCTTTATGATTTCGAGGTCGGCCACCCAGTGCGGATTGACTGAATACCCGCTCTCCATGGCGGCACCAATCCAAGGGCGGTAATACTTCTCCCCGATCTCCTTGTTGGGATGAACGGCATAGTGCATGAAGACCATGCCAACGCCCCTCTTGGCGAGGCCGTCGAGGAATTCCCATTGCCCGGCATGGGCGCTGACGTGGTCGGCATAGATTACGATGGTGTCTGCGCTCTCCACGACGGCCTTATCCTCCTTCGGCCAGTCGGCCCGCAGGACCGTGGCCTTGACCTTGAGCCCACTCTGTTCGTTGAGGGCCTTGGCCAGCAGCATGCAACCGGCATAGAATTCGTGTTCGCCAGGACCGTGGCTGCGATTTCCTGCGATGAATACGATATGCTTGACCTCCTCGTTTTTCTTGTCCGACAGGAGCAGCGGACAGAGAAGGGCAAGCAGGAGGGGGATCACCAGGGCGATGCGTTTCATGGGTAATGGAGGGTGTGGGGTGGAGCAGGGGGATCAGTATTCAGAATCCCGGGTGGAGATTTGTCACGAGAAAGATGCGAGTGCAGGCGTTCTACGGGGCTGCTACTACCTGGTTGCCCAGCCAGACGGCGGCATTTTCCAGCAATTTGAGAAGGTGGGCATTTGCGAAGACGGGATACTGCTGGTCACCAGGGCGGTAGTAGAATACCAGGCCCTTTCCCAGCTGCCAGAGGCAGCCGGAGCGGAAGAACTCCCCGCCTTTCCAGTCCTCTGTAAAGAGGACGGTGTCGGGTTCGGGTACGCCGTAGGGTTCGTCGTACATCTCGGTGACATCGAGAGTGAAGCGGGAAGGCACGCCCTGGCAGATGGGGTGTTTCCTGTGGATGATACGAACTTCGGCAGGCTGGCCCGGGCCACAGCAGCGCGGGAAGACACAATTGGGGCGTTGGACGAAGGCCGTGACATTTCCATCCGGGCCGAACTCATAACGCCAGGGGGCGAAGTTCCGGTCGAACTCCCCCGCCTTCTTCCACTGGATGCGGCCTTCGTAGACGACCTTGGCGGTAGTGCGGGTTTTCTCGGGGAGGGCTGCGAGGGCATCCTGGGCGGCTTTTTCCTGCATGCAGACCATGAATGGCACAGACCAGTGGGCGGAGTGGAGGGGAACGAAGGCCAGCTTTCCTGCCTTCACGAGGTCGGCGATCTCCTGGCCCTTGGCCTCGGGGATCTCGCGTTGCCGGACATGCGCCCAGTAAATCAGGACATCTGTTTTCGCGAGCGTCTCACTTGAAAGTCCGAGCTCGGGATCATCCTGCTTTGCGGTAATTACCTCCAGTCGCGGATTAGTGCGCAGGTGGTCTGCGATGAAGTTGCCGGGGAAATTCTCGTAGACCTTTTTGCCAACAG
>MDTA01155933.1_pt1 | contig 10931 bp, 9 predicted proteins | sample 811151 | NCBI WGS metagenome assembly MDTA01 (sample SAMN05326648, study PRJNA326480) | marine metagenome | isolation source: seawater | place: Indian Ocean: South | collected 2010 | reverse complement strand
TAACACCTATTCTTAAAGCAATTGATGAGTTTTGAACATAGGTAGCTGAATTAACTATGATTTGCTTAATGGAATATTTTTTAATTATATAATTTATGTAGTTTACCTTATATATTGTTATAAATAAAATTTTTATAAAATCATAATCGAGTTTGCTTTTATCTAAAAATTTTAGACCGTATCTTAGATAAGAGTCATAAATTAAATCACCAAAGTGAGTGTCCAAAACTTTGAAATTATTTATAAACCAGTTAAAATCTTTAAATATTAAAAAATATAAGTACTTAACAACAAATAAATATAAACTTTTAAGAAAAATATAAGGATATCTATAAAATTGTTTAAGGCTAGGAATATAAAGGATTTTTTTAGGGTTAAAAGAACTATATATTTCATGATGCCATTTTTTGTTGTTATATTCTTTTAATACAATTACATTAATTTTTTTTTTTTTATTAAATATTTCAGCTACAATTGATGACCGTATAATTGGATCAATTCTTCCCCTGTCAACTATAAGAATGTTATCATTTGTTTTATAATTACTAAACTTAAGCTTATTTAATTCTAAAAATTGATTAATTATTTTTTGATCCATTAATATTAATGTGTATAAATATTGTATTTAAATAAGGTAAAAATTTGTTTAACAAAAAAAAAGGCTAATGCAAGGTCAAATCTGTAATGATTCCATATAGTAGGCAGAACATAGATAAAAAAGATATTCAAAGTGTTGAAAGAATTTTGAAATCAAATTTTCTTACTCAGGGCCCTACTGTAAATTTTTTTGAAAGTAGAATTAAAAAAGCTTGTAGGGCAAAATTTGCTTCTGCTGTAAACAGTGCGACTTCTGCTTTACATCTCGCTTGTTTATCTTTGGGTCTAAAAAAAAATCAATATTTGTGGACCTCTCCAATTTCATTTGTGGCTTCATCTAATTGTGGACTTTATTGTGGTGCAAAAGTAGATTTTGTAGATATTGATATTAGAACTTTTAATATAGATATATCAAAACTAAAATCTAAATTATTAGTTGCTAAAAAAAATAACAAAATTCCAAAAGTTTTGGTAGTTGTTCATATTGCTGGAGCAAGTGCTGATATGTTTCAGATAAAAAAACTGTCTAATAAATATGGTTTTAAAATAATTGAAGATGCTTCTCACTGCGTAGGTGCAAAATATAACTTTCATCCTGTTGGTAGTTGTAAGTTTAGTGATTTAACAGTTTTAAGTTTTCATCCAGTAAAAATAATTACCACTGGAGAAGGTGGTATGGTTTTAACGAATAATAAAAAATTAGATAAGAAAATTAAAATACTCAGAACTTCAGGAATAAATAAAGATTTAAAAGCAGAAAAAATTAAAAAAAAAGGACTTTGGTTTTATGAACAACAATTACTTGGTTATAATTATAGGATGAGCGACATAGCTGCAGCACTTGGGATTTCCCAATTAAAAAAAGTTAATAAATTTGTAAATGATAGAAATTTAATCGCAAAAAATTATAAAAAATTATTGAGTGGATGTAATATAAAATTTCAAGAGGTTAGTAAAAAAACTTTTTCTTCTTATCATTTATTTATAATTAGAGTATCAAGTAAAATTAGAAACAAACTTTTCAATACTATGCGAAAAAATGGTTTGTTTGTAAATTTACATTACATTCCAATTCACTTACATCCTTTTTACAAAAAGCTGGGATTTAAAACTGGAATGTTTCCTGTTGCAGAAAAGTATTATAAAGAAGCAATTTCAATTCCAATTTTTCCAAATTTAAAAATAAAACAGCAAAAAAAAATAGTTAATATAATAAAGAAATATACAAAAAAATAATTTCTATGAATAAAGTCGATTTTATAGCAGAAGTATCAAGTAACCATAATAGAGATTTAAAAAGAACATTAAAAACAATTGATAGTATAAAAAAAAGTGGTTTTACTTCTATTAAATTTCAATTATTTAAAATTGATGAATTATTTTCAAAAGAAATTTTAGAAAAATCTTCCGAACATAGAAAAAGAAAGAAATGGGAACTTCCTCTAAAATTTATTCCTATTATTTCTCGCCACTGTAAAATTAAAAATATTAAATTTGGGTGTACTCCTTTTTATTTAGAGGCTGTCGATTATTTAAATAAGTATATAGATTTTTACAAAATCTCTTCATATGAACTGCTATGGGATAAATTACTTTTAAAATGTGGTAAAACTAAAAAGCCAGTTATAATTTCGACTGGCATGTCAACACTCAATGAAGTTTCTCATGCAGTAAAAGTTTTAAAGAGCACAGGCAATAACAAAATTACTATTTTACATTGTGTTTCTAGCTATCCAGCTCACTATAAAGACACAAATTTATCAGTTATTGATAAGTTAAGAAAAAAATTCAATCTAAAAATTGGTTGGTCTGATCATACTGTAAATCCAAGTGTAATATACAGAGCTGTTCATAAATGGAATGCTGATACTGTAGAACTGCACTACGATCTTGATAAAAAAGGTTATGAATTTAAAAATGGTCATTGTTGGCTTCCAGACCAAACTAAAGAATTGATAACTAATATAAATCTAGGATTTTTATGTGACGGAAAAAACATCAAAAAACCAAATAAATCGGAGAAAAAAGATAGACTTTGGAGAACTGACCCAAAAGATGGTCTGAGACCATTCTTAAAAATTAGAAAACAATGGTCCAAAAAAAAATATTAATAATAATTCAGGCAAGAATAGGATCATCTAGACTTCCTGGAAAAGTTTTAAAAAAAGTCATGGGTAAACCAATTTTATGGCATATAATAAATAGATTGAGTGTAATAAAAAATAAAAAGATAGTCATAGCAACAAGTAACAAAATAAGAGATAAAAAAATTATTAAATTTTGTAAAAAAAATAATTTTAACTATTTTGCTGGCAATGAGAAAAATGTTCTCGATCGTTTTTATAAAACAGCAAAAAAATTTGATGGATCAAATATTTTAAGGGTTACTGCAGATTGTCCTTTTATTGACTCAAACATTATTAAAAAACTAATTAATTCATATTTTAGAAATAAACTAGATCATATTGGAGTGGCTACAGGAGCAGGCGTTAGTAATTTAAAGATATTAAAATTTCCTGATGGTTTAGATGCTGAATGTTTTAGGTTTTCTGCTCTTGAAACGGCATGGATAAACGCAAAATTACCAAATGAAAAAGAGCATGTGACTCCATATATATGGAAAAGAAAAAAAAAATTTAAAATTGATATTTTAAAATCAAAAAAAGACTACTCACAATATAGATGGACACTAGACAATAAAGATGACTTAAATTTAGTTAAAATTATATATAAAAATTTATATTCTAAAAAAAATAATTTCTTTATGAAAGATATAATTAAATTTATAAATAAAAATCCAAAAATAAGAAATTTAAATAATAAACACATAGGTAGGGAAAATTATAAAAAAATTTTAAATGAAAAGTAAAACTAATTATATTTTTAAAAAAGCTCGAAAATTAATTCCTGGAGGATCTCAACTTTTTTCAAAAAAGCCAGAGTTATTCGCTCCAGGTGTTTGGCCTGGATATTTTAATAAAGCTAAAGGAGTTCATATTTATGATTTAGATAATAAAAAATATCTTGATATGAGTATAATGAATGTAGGAGCATGTATACTAGGGTATGCTGATAAAGATGTAGATCAAAAAGTAAAGAAAATAATTGATTGCAGTGTATCGTCATCAATTAATTCTGTTGAAGAATATGAACTTGCAAAAATCTTACTTAAAATTCATCCTTGGGCTCAAAAAGCTAGATTTGCACGTGGAGGTGGAGAAGCGATGTCTATTGCTATTAGAATAGCAAGGGCTTTTACTAGGAGAGATAAAATTCTTTTTAGTGGTTATCATGGATGGAATGATTGGTATCTATCATCTAATTTAAAATCTAATAAGAATTTAAACAAATTTTTACTTACAGGTTTAGATCCTGCAGGAGTTCCGAAAAATTTAATAAATTCAGCACTACCCTTTGACGATACAAATATAGAAAGTTTAAAAAGAAAAATTAAAAATAAAGAAAAACAAATTGCTGCAATTGTAATTGAGCCTGCTAGAGGTAATAATGTAAATAAGGTTTATTTAAATAAATTAAAAAAAATCGCAAAAAAAATTGGAGCTGTTTTGATTTTCGACGAAATCACATCTGGATTTAGAATTAATCCAGGAGGAATACATTTAATAGATAAAATCTACCCTGATATTTGTGTATTTGCAAAATCGATGTCTAACGGATATGCAATGTCGGCAATCATTGGAAAGAAAAATATAATGAATGCTGCGAATAAAACTTTTATATCAAGCACAAACTGGACTGAAAGAATAGGGCCAACTGCAGCAATTGCAACTATTAAAAAATGCATTAAAAAAAAAGTTTTTAATCATAACATTAAAATTGGTAAAAAGATGAAAATTATTTGGTCAGAACTTTCACGAAAATATAATTTAGATATTCAGATATCAGGTCTTGATACTTTGCCAAGTTTTTCATTTAAGAGTATTGATAATCAAAAGATGCAAACATTTTTTACAAGAGAAATGTTGAAATATAATATCTTAGCATTTAGACAATTTAGGCCTAGTTATTCACATAAATTAAAACATTTAAATACTTATAGAACATATGCTGATAAAGTTTTTGAAAAAATATCGAAAAAATCGTACCAAAAATTACCAAATAAATTTGTTGCTCAAAAAACGTTTTTAAGATTAACAAAAGAATAAACATAAGGTGAAAATTTCAAAAATAACTTTAGGAACTGTAAACTTTGGATTAAGTTACGGATTAAGAAGACAAAAAAGAAATAAAATTCCTAAAAAAAAAGCAGTCAAAATAATTAAGAAAGCAATTAGATTAGGTATTAATTCATTTGATACATCTCCTAATTATGGTAATGCAGAAAAAATTCTTGGTGAAGCATTAGGTAAAAATAAAAATTGTTTTATTGCAACTAAAATTTTTTTTCCTCAAAATAAAAAAATAAATTTTAAAGAAATATTAAATTCAATAGGTAATAGTTGTAAAAATTTAAATAGAAAAAATATTGATTTAATACAAATTCATAATGCTAATAAAAAAATATTTCAAAATTCAAGTCTCAAAATTTTTTTAAATAAACTAAAAAAAAAGAAGATTATAAAAAAGATAGGAGCAACTCTATATACAGAACAAGAGGCAATTGCAGCAATAAAATGTAAATGGATAGATACTATTCAAGTTCCATATAATATTTTAAATCAAAAAATGCATAAAAGGGTTTTTATACTCGCAAAAAAAAATAGAATAAAAATATTTACAAGATCAACGTTCTTGAAAGGAGTTTTAACGGAAAAATTATACCTTGTACCAAAAAAATTGAAACCTATACGTAAAAATATAGAAAAAAATTTAAAAAAACTCTCATTAAATATTGATCAACTCAAATTTACAGCTTTTAAGTTTTCATCCTCTAACAGATATATTGACAGTATTGTTCTGGGTGTTGACAAAATAGAGCAATTAGAAGAATTAATTGATCTTAAAAAAATTAAGTTTTCTAAAAAATATCTAAACAGATTGTCAATATTTGATTTAAAATCTAAATTATCAGATCCAAGATTATGGCCATTTATATAAATAAAAAAATTGTTTTCAGATGTGATGTCTCGAAAAGTGTAGGATATGGTCACCTTACTAGATGTATATCTATTGCTGAAAAATTAGAAAAAAAATATTCATATAAAATATATTTTATAATTAATAAAAATAAATTCATAAAAAAAAAATTTCTAAACAAAAGGTTCAAATTTTTTTTTATTAATGAAAAGCTAAGATATGAAGATAAAATAATTACGGAAATTTTAAGCAAATATGAAATAAAATCTATTTTTTTTGATGTAAAAAAAAACTACCCTACTAAATTTTTCAATGACTTAAAAAAAAATAAAATAAAAACTATAACCATTGATGATAAATATAAAAAAAGAATAAATTGTGATTTATGTTTCTATCCTCCAGTGCCACAAGTAAAAAAATTTAATTGGTCTAAGTTTAAAGGAAAAAAGTTTATAGGGTGGCAATATATTCCTTTAAGGTCACAGTTTGAAAAGTTAAATAAACTTTCAAAAGATGAAGCTTCGATTTTACTTTTAGGTGGTGGTACAGATAAAAATAATTTTACTTATGATATCATCAGAAAAATAAATAAATTTAGTAATAAATTAAAAATTACTGTATCTCTAGGTTTTAATAAAAAAATAAATAAACAATTCAAAAAGTTAGTAATAAGCAGTAAGCACAATATTTCGATAGTTCAAAACGAATTTTTAATCAGCAAACTAATGAATAAATCTCTTCTGATTATTTTGCCATTTGGTATTAGTGCTTATGAAGCTGCGGCGATGAAAAAGTATACATTTATCTTTACAAGATCAAGGGATGATGAATATTCTTCAACGATTTTCCAAAAAAAAAAGGTGAGCAAAGTCTTTAATAAGAAAAAAAAATTTTCAGAAAAAAACTTAATTCAATACATTAATAATTATAACAATTACAATTTTCAAAAGAAATTTCAATTTTCAAAACTTATAAGGTGCGGCACGAATACAATAGCCAAAATAATACATGAAGACTAAAGTTGAAAAAAAGCCTTTTTTAATTTGTTTAGGAGGAGGAGCATCCCAATTACCCCTAATCAAAGCAGCAAAAAAGAAAAAATTTAATTTAATTTTAATTGACAAAAATAAATATTGTCCAGGTAAAAAGTTGGCTCAATTTTTTATTAAAGTTTCTTTAGATAATTCAAAAAAAATTATTGAAGAAATTCAAAAACTAAAAATTCCACATAAATTGATTGTAGGAGTAATTAATAGAAGTTCAGGTAGAGCTTCTTTAACAATGTCAAAAGTCCAAGAAAAATTTAGACTGAATGGTTCTGAACCAACAATGGTTCAAAAAATATTAAATAAACGACTGTTTATAAAAAAATGTATGGAAAATAATATTTTAGTACCAAGATTTTATAATAAAATTTCAAAAAAGGAAATTAGCCGAATCAAATTTCCCTTAATTGTAAAGCCATCGGAGTCTGTTATAGGGAAAAAAGGAATATCAGTTGTTTACGAAAATACAAAAATTAGTAAAGCTATAAATTTTGCAAAAAAATATTCTGTTAATAAACAAGCTCTAATTCAAAAAAAAGTTTTTGGGAAAGATATTGTTTTACTGGGGGCTGTAAAAAATAGAAAATATTTTGATCTAGCTTTAATTGATGAAATCAATCTTATAAAAAAAAATATAATTCAAAGACACGGTTTTAGACATCCATCAGAATATATAAAAAAAAAAATTAAAAAAAATTTAATATTTTTAGCGAATAAAATAATTAAATTATTTAAACTTAACAATACTCCACTAAATTTATCCTTTAGAGTAGATGCTCAAAACAAGTTTTATTTAATAGAAATTAATTTAGAAATAAGTGGTGAACTTATACATGAAAAACTTCTTAAATTTAAAAATTCAAGCTCAAGTACTTTTGAGTGGTATTTAAATCTCCTTATTTTAAATAAAAACACTTTATCGCCAAAAAAATTAATTAAAAAAAGTATAAGAGTAAGTGATAAAATATTAAATTTGAAAAATGTATTATAAAAAGGAAAAAAACGTTTTAGTTTTAGGGTTAAATTACGACCAATTAAAATATATCAAGGAAGTAAAAAAACTTGGCTATAAAATTTACGGCGTTGACAAAAATAAGCTTGCCCCAGGGAGAAAATACTGTGATTTTTATTTAAAATCCTCTTATACAAAAACTAAAAATATTTTAAAATTCTTAAATTCAAAAAAATTTCCAAAAAATAGCTATTTCTTTACAGCAGCTTCGCAAATTGCTTTTTTGAGTATTTCAAAAATTGCAAATTCTCTAAATGAGAATTTTATCGATCAATCTATTATAGATAGTTGTATAGATAAAAGTAAAATGAATAAGCTTTTTTTTAAAAACAAAATTCCAACACCAAAAACAAAAATCGTCTATAAAAAAAAAAATGTTAAAATTGATAAATCTAAAGAGTATTTCTTAAAATCTGACTATGGCAAAAGCCCACTTTACTGCTTTCATATTAAAAATGGGGAAATACCAAATTTTCCATCAAAAGATGATTTTTTTAAAAAATGTTTTTTGTTGCAAGAAAAAATATTTGGAGAACATTACAGGATAAATTATATTAAAAATAAATTTTTTTTTTTCAAAAAAATTGATGAAAGAACAAGTTATCCAATAGAGTTGAAGAATAAATTTTCTAAAATTATAAAAAAAAAAATAGTAACTTTCATTAATCTAAATAAGCTTAAAAATTTTCTCATAAAATTTGATTTAATTATTAATAAAGATAATTGGTATATAATTGATATAGGATTTGATCCTCCAAAAAGACTTGAGAATTTAGCTGTATATTTAGGAAATAATTTTTATAAGTCTTATGTGTATAATTGGCTAGAGGGCAAAGATATTTTTTTAAATTATAAATCAAATTCTTTTAAAAATTTAATTATTAAAATAAGAAAGAATGGTAAAACAAAAATAATTAAAAATTAATGAAAATAGCAATTATAAATTCCCAGACTCAAAAAAATTTTTTTCAATGTTTTAAATCAATTAAAGATACAATTAATATCAAAGAACATAACATTTATAAGTTTAAAGAGAAAAAATCTAGAGGTCATACTTTAAATTATATATTAAAAAAATTAGGATTGAACGAGGATATACTTATCGTTGCTGACGATATAAAATTAACTAAAGGTTGGTACGAAAAAATAAAAAAATATAGATCTAAAGCTCAAGTATGGGGTACTAGTATGCTTTATCCAAATTCAAAAAAAATACAGGATAATGGATATCAGTTTATTAAAATTAAAAATAATATATTTCTAGATCCGATTGATAGGGGTAAAATAATATCAAAAAAGAATAAAGATGATTGGAAATATACTGACTGTGTTTGTGGATGTTTTCTTTTTATAACTAAAGAAGCTTTAAAGCTGCAAAATAGATTTTATCCTGATTATGGTATGAATAGATGGGATGAACTTACATTTATACAGAAGGCAAAATCAAAAGGTTTACGACTTGCTGTTCTCAACCATTATTGTTACCATGCGGGAACCAGTACCAAAAATAATCCAAATAAAAACTTAAGCTCAATAAGTTATCAAATCGAGAGAAGATTTTGGAAAAAATTGGAAAAAAAGTTTTTTCAAATTAACGAGATCAAAAAGAAAATTAATTTAAGATTTAATAAAAAAATATCAAATCTGGTAAGAAACAATAAAAATAAAATACTATTTTATGGTGCTGGAATTTTCACAGAAAATTTACTTTCTTCAAAATCTTTAAAAAATAGAAATATTTCTATAACGTCATCGTTAAATGAAGAAACTGGTTTTAAAATAAATGATTATTATAAAATTCAGAACATTAAAAATATTAAAAAAGAAAAATTTAATACTGTTATTATAACTCCATCTGATGCAGCTAATTATATCTATGAACAGTATTTTAGTAAGTGGCTAAAAAATAATTGGAAAGGTAAGTTTTATAAAGTAGAACAAACAAAAACATCAAAAATTTGGAAATATAATTTGAATGAATTTAAGAATTAAAAACAAAAAGAGCACTGGTGCTGAGGAAATTATAAAAGCATTAAAACTTAATAAAATTAGAGAGGTTTTTGTATATCCTGGTGGAACAATAGCAGCTGTATTAGACCTTTTAGAGAAAAATAATATTAGGATTTTTTGCAGTAGACATGAACAAGGTGCTGGATATGCGGCTTTAGCGGCCTCGAAAATTAAAAAGAAACCACAAGTTACGATAGTATCATCTGGACCCGGTGTAACAAATGTAGTTACTCCAATTGCTGATGCTTTTTATGATTCCATTCCATTGATAGTTTTTACAGGACAAGTCGCTCAAAAAGATATGAAAGGTAACAAAAATATAAGACAAAAAGGCTTCCAAGAAACTGATACTTTAAGTTTATTTAAATCAATCACAAAAAAATGTTTTCAACCAAATAATTCAAATAATTTAATAGAAATTATTAATAAGGCTTTTAAAATTGCTTTAGAAGGTAGACCAGGACCAGTATTAATTGACTTACCAATGAATATACAAAGAGATGTATTTTTAAAAAAATATAAGAAAAAGCGAAAAACAAAAAAAAATACTAAAAATATTTATAATAGTGAGAAAATAAAAAAAGCTGCAAACTTAATTAAAAATTCAAAAAAACCATTGATACTATGTGGTCATGGCGTGATTTTATCTGATGCACATAAAATCATAAGAAGATTAGCCATAAATTTTAATATTCCAGTTACAATGAGTTTGCTGGGCCTTGGTGCTTTTCCAACCACTCATCAGTTATCTTTAGGCTTTCATGGCTTTACAGGGAATTTAGCGGCTGGTTTTGCAATACAAAATTGTGATTTACTTTTAGTTGTGGGATCTAGATTAGATTTAAGACAAGTAGGCACTCAATCTGAAGATTTTGCAAAAAATGCAAAAATAATAAGAGTAGATATAGATACAAATGAAATAAAAAACTCAAGGGTTAAATGCAACATTAATATTATTGGAGATGTCAAGCTTACCTTAAATAAATTGTTAAAACATATTTCAAATTCAAAACAAAAAAGAAATGTATGGGCTAGACAAATACAAAAATATAAAAAAAATTATAAACTAAATTTTAAAAAAACAAAATCGATTAAACCACAAGAAATTATAGAAGAGATAAACAACAAAACATTAACAAAAGAGACAATTTGTGTATCTGGGGTTGGTCAGCATCAACAGTGGACTGCAAGGCATTTTGACTTTGACTACCCCAAAAAACTTTGGTTTA
>MDTA01131999.1_pt1 | contig 10931 bp, 10 predicted proteins | sample 811151 | NCBI WGS metagenome assembly MDTA01 (sample SAMN05326648, study PRJNA326480) | marine metagenome | isolation source: seawater | place: Indian Ocean: South | collected 2010 | reverse complement strand
TTTGACACATGGAGTGAAAGTGTTCAAAGTTTTGGATTAGGCAACTTTTTAAACAATGACCTTCCAATAGGTAAAAAAGGTATGATTCCAACTTCAAAATTTTATGATGCTTGGTATCCTGATTTTAGATGGGGTCCGACCACAAATATTTCTAACTCAATAGGTCAAGGTGAAATACTTGTGACCCCTATTCAGCTAGCAAATATGATATCCGCTGTTGCCAACAAAGGTTTTTATTACACCCCACACATAATTAAAAAAATTGAAGGAGATTCTATTCCAAAAAGATTTAAGGAAAAAAAAATAATTGATATAGAAAAAAAATATTTTGATATAATGGAAATTGGCCTTGCAAAAGTATTTGAAAATGGTACAGGAAAACTATTAAAAGTACCAGGTATTGAAATGTGTGGAAAATCTGGAACGGCCGAAAATTTTACAAAAATCAATGGAAAAAAAACCCAGCTTACAGATCATTCTATCTTTGTAGCATATGCACCAAAAGAAAACCCTCAAATTGCAATTGCTGTATTGGTTGAAAACGGATATTATGGATCAACATGGGCAGGAAGGATATCAAGTTTAATGATTGAAAAATATTTAAAGGGAGATATTAGTAATAAAAGAATAGAAGAGCTTGTAATTAATAAAAGCTTAGACAATGAATACCAGAAACCCTTTTCTGAAAAACCATTTACAATTAATAAGCTTTGATTGGTCAAAGAAAAAATATTCTTAAATTAGACTGGATAATAATCCTAGTATATTTCTTATTACTTGGTTTTGGTATTGGTAATATTTTATCATCAAGTATTTCTGGAGAAGAAATAAGTTTTCTAAATTTTTCTAATATTTACAGCAAACAATTTTTATTTGCATTAATTTCGATTTTTTTGGGCTTTATTGCAATTTCAATTGAGGTTAAATTTTATGAGAGATTTTCTAGTATTTTTTATTTTTTCTCATTAATTATTTTGATATTTCTTTTTTTTTATGGAAAAAGAGTTAATGGAGCTTTATCATGGTTTTCATTTGGGGGGGTCAATCTTCAGCCAAGCGAATTCGTAAAGATTACAGTTGCACTGGCAGTTTCTAAGTATATTAGTGACTTTCAGACAGATTTAAAAAACACCAACGATCAGCTTAAACTTTTTCTTATAATTTTTATTCCGATTATCATAATAGTTTTCCAGAACGACACTGGAAGTTCAATTGTTTTTTTCTCTTTGTTTTTTGTTTTATATCGAGAAGGTATTTCACAGAACTATCTAAAATTTATATTTGGTATGATTATACTCTCGATTTTATCACTAAAAATCTCAGCTCCAATTACTGCAACTTTTGTTATGTCTTTTATTTTAATCTATTATTTGATTAAAAAGAAAGTCAGAAATAAAATTATAAAAATAATTTCATTATCATCTTTATGTTTAATAACCTGCTTCGGAACTGTTTTTACTTATGATAATATTCTAAAAAATCACCAAAAAAACTATATAAAGGTTTGGCTTAATTTAGAAAAAGATCCAAGTAAAATTAAACAAATGGAAAAAACCGTATTATATAATTTAAATGAATCTAAAAAGGCTATTAGTTCTGGAGGTCTTTTTGGTAAGGGTTATTTAAAAGGTACTCGCACCATGGGAAATTTTGTTCCTACACAACATAGTGATTATATTTTTAGTACAGTAGGTGAAGAGTGGGGATTTTTTGGTAGTATATTTATAATTCTTCTATATACAATACTTATAATAAGAATAATATATTTGTCTGAAAATCAGAAAAATAAATTTAGTAGGGTTTACGGTTATTGTACTGCTTCAATATTATTCATTCACTTTTTGATTAATATTGGGATGGTTCTTGGATTAACTCCGACTATTGGAATCCCATTACCTTTCTTAAGCTATGGAGGATCAAGCCTTATAGCATTTACATTATTACTATCAATATTTTTAAGGCTTGACGGCAATAAAAAAAACGAGTGGTAAAGCTATTTTTTTATCTCTAATTTTTCAGCAAAGTAATCACAAAAATCTAACATAGTTTGTGACATTTTCTCGTCTTGTGTGGCTGTTTTAAAGGTTGAAGACATACTTGTGAGTATTTGATAAAAAAATAATTTCATTTCATCTAATGGCATATCTTTAGTCCAAAGATCAATTCTTAAACTTTCTTTTCTGTTTGAATCCCAAACTGAAAGAAAGGTAGCTTTGGTTTCACTGTTTTTTATACCAGCATCGCTCGCTGACCAATACATTTTTTCTGGAATTTTATTTTCATCTAATTCCACTAAAATTTCTATTTTAGATTTTTTATTCTTCATTATTTTTTTGGCTTATATTTTGAATTATTGTAAATATCTGCTGGACTATTTTCAAGTAATTTTATATATGAAACATCATTATTATTCATGTACGATTTGACTATCTGCCAACCTATATATTTACCGATCATTTCTGATGAATTATTGTCAAGTTCTAAGTAAAATTTAGAAAATGGGGCGTCATTGATAAATCGATTATTTAAAATGTTATCAGGACTAAACAAAATATTATTTTCAACAAAGAATGTCCAAACAAAATACTCATTTTCAATCGCCCATTTTATTTTATCTTTAGAATATCCAATCTTATACCTATCACTTAAATTAGTAGTTAAGTCTTTATAGTATAATATCTTTCCATAGTAAATTATTTTATCTAAAAAAGTATATATTTCTTTTTTTGGTACAAAACTATAAGCGAATTGTTCAGCAATATCAGAAATGATATTAACAGAGTTTAAATCTTCCCTAATATAAAGTGGTATTCCCTCGTAAAAATGATGATTAGTACCCAAATAATTATCCAATCCAATTAGTAATAATGAATCTGCTAAAATGATTTTATTTTTGTAATCAACATCTGTATTAATCGTTATCACTTTTGGCTCAATAAAAGTCTTATTTAATTCTCTGTTTTTTTTAAAAAAATCGAAAAGCTCAGTTTCTAAAAAGTCCACAGATTTATATTTTTTATTTACTTCATTAAAAATTTCCTGTTGAATTGGGTCAACAAGCCTATTTATCCAAACACTATCAGGATAGGATTTAGGAAAGAAATAAGGGTATTTTTTTTTCACTTCGATTAATTCTTTACTATTGGAATTGTAGAACTGTAATTCGAATCTGTCAATAATATATTTATTTTTATTATTTACTTTACTTTCACAAGAAATTGCATTGATAAAAAATAAGCTTAATAAAACTATTTTTACATAGTTTGGCAGAGAAATTGACATAAGTTTATATATTTTTGTTTTACAAATATAATATACTTTTTGAGCTAATATTTATTAAATGAAAACATCTGAAACGATAGAATATATTGTTGATTGGATTAAAGATTACAAAAAGACTAACAGAATAGATGGATTTGTGATAGGTGTGTCTGGAGGTATAGACTCAGCGTTAACATCAACATTGTGTGCGTTGACCGGATTCAAAACATTGTGTCTAAATATGCCCATAAGACAAAAAGAGGAACAATATGTTCGTGCAAATAACCATATTAAATGGTTAAAAGAAAAGTTCAATAATGTAAATTCGATTGATATTGATTTAACAGGTGTTTTTGAAAAGTTCAAATCATCTGTTGAAAAAAATTCTTCAACAAATAATTTAGCACTAGCTAATTCAAGATCTAGACTCAGGATGGTTACTTTATATTACTATGCAGGTATTTACAATTCAATAGTTGTTGGTACCGGGAATAAGGTAGAAGATTTTGGAATAGGATTTTATACGAAGTATGGAGATGGCGGAGTTGATATAAGTCCAATTGCTGATTTAATGAAATCTGAAGTATTCGAGATTTCTAAAGCTCTTAATATTAATAAGGAAATTTTAGCGGCCAAGCCGACAGATGGGCTCTGGGATGATGATAGAACGGATGAAGAGCAAATTGGGATATCTTATTCGGAAATAGAAAAAATAATGAATGCATTAGAAAGTGGGATAAAGCCTTTGAATTTGGATGATAAATTAAAAGATATATATGAAATATACATCAAGTATCATAACGCTAATAAGCATAAAATGACTAGCATTCCAATTTGTAAAATTCCCAAAGAACTTAAGTCATAAAACCTTATTTAACTTTTCTGACAAAAGTTTTTTTAAATTAGAATAATTTACAACTTCCTCAAGATGGTTATTTTTTAACTGATTGTCAACGATCTTATGCCTAAATCCATTAACTTTTTTATCAATTAAATAACATCTCAAATTTAAAATTGTTTCAATTGTTAATTGAGCTATTGAGTCTTTCTTTCTTTTCGGATATATGTTGTTTTTTTCCCAATGGTGTAAAGAATATTTTTCATTATCCATTACTATATTAGTTACTACTAACTGTTGCCTTTCATCAAGATCATTAATAAATTTATCAATATTTATTTCTTTAAATTCATTAAAACATTCAATTATCCTAAAATAGATATTCTTAAAATCTTGATTTGAAAACTCCATCTCATCAATATGCAAATCCATATAAATTTTTTCAAAAACTTTCAAAGATCTTGTTTTAATTTTTCTTACAGAACCACCTTCACTGCTTTGTGAAAAAACTTCCTCATCAAAATCAATTAAATCATTTCCATATAAAATTAAAATTTCAATAATTTTTCTTTCAAGTTCATATAGCTCATTGACTTCACTTTTGTTATTCTCAACCTTAACAATTGATATTGGTTCATATTCATTTACCGTTTTTTTCTTTAAACTATTAAATTTTTTTTTAGTTATTTGAGCTAAAGTACTATACAACACTTGCTCACTAATGTTCATAATGGTTGAGCACTCCTTGATATATAATTCTTGTTTAATGGGGTCAGAGATTTTAGAAATACTTTCTACCATATCATGAATAAGTGCTGCTTTTTTTACAGGATCGTTTTTGGAATCGTCAGAAAGTAATGATGCTTTATAAACTATAAAATCTTTTGAGTTTTTAGCGAAGTATAATTGAATTTCATCTAATTTTTTTTCAGAAACAAATGAGTCTGGATCGTCATTTTCAGGAAGATTACAAATCTTTACATTCATCCCCTGCTCTAATATCAAATCTATTCCCCTTAAGACTGCCCTTGATCCGGCATCATCTCCGTCAAATATAACTGTTATATTTTTTGTTAATCTGTTTATTAATCTTATTTGATTTTCGGTTAATGCTGTTCCGGAAGATGCAACAACATTAAAGATTCCACACTGGTGCATTTTTATTACATCTGTATAGCCTTCCACTAAAAAGCAATTATCATTTTTAACTATTGCTTGCTTACTCTCAAATATTCCATATAAAACCTTACTTTTTTGATATATTAGACTCTCTGGTGAATTAATATATTTTGCGATTGCTTTTGAGGATCCCAAAATCCTACCTCCAAAACCTAAAATTCGGCCGGACATACTTCTAATGGGGAAAATAATCCTACCCCTGAATCTATCTATATTTTTATTCTCTTTGACAATTGTAAGTCCTGTTTTTTCAAGGAAATTTAGTTTATAGCCTGCCTCTAAAGCTGCTTTAGTAAAAGCATCATTTTTAGTTGAGGAATATCCAATTTCAAACTTTTGAATTACATTGTCTTGAAAATTTCTCTCTTTTAAATAGCTTAATGCAATAGTTTTACCTTCTTCCTCAAAAAGATTTTTTTTAAAATAACTTTTTGCAAAATCAGAAATAAGAAATAGGCTCTCCTTCTCATTATCCTCTGAAAGTTGTTGAGGAGTTTTTTCAGTTTCTTCAATTTCAATATTATATTTATTTGCAATATATCTAATTGCTTCTGGATATGTGTACTGTTCATGCTCCATTAAAAATGTAATTACAGTACCACCTTTTCCGCTGGAAAAGTCTTTCCAAATCTGCTTGGCGGGAGAAACCATAAAACTTGGGGTTCTTTCCTCTGTAAAAGGACTAAGTCCTTTATAATTTGAGCCTGATTTTTTTAATTGTACAAAATCTCCAATAACCTCCTCTACACGTGCGGTTTCAAAAACTTTTTCTATGGTTCTTTTTGAAATCAAATTAAAATTTATTTGAATTGATTAATTTAAGGAATTATTTTGTATAAATTATAAATAATTGCTTTATGATTTATTAGCAAGTTGACCACAGGCTGCATCAATATCTTGACCCCTTGATCTTCTGATTGTTACTTTAATATTATTCAATTCTAGGCTTTTAATATATTTATTCAATACCTCCTCGGAGGCTTGAATAAAACTTGGATCTTCTATATTATTATATTGAATCAAATTAACCTTGCTGGGAATTTTCTTACATAATTTTACCAATGCTGAAATATCCTTATCAGTATCATTAATACCTTTCCAAACTATGTATTCATAAGTAATAATTTTTTTTGTTTTATTATACCAATATTTTAAAGCCTTTTCCAATTCACTTAAATTCATTTTATCGTTAAATGGCATAATTGTAGTTCGTTTTTTATCTATAGCTGAATGCAAAGAAACTGCGATTTTGAATTTAACACCTTCATCGGCAATTTTCTTAATTATTTTAGGTACTCCAGATGTTGAAACAACAATTCGTTTTGGGGACATACCAAGACCCGATTTAGATGTAATTTTTTCGATTGAATTTAATACATTTTGATAATTCATTAGAGGTTCTCCCATACCCATGAATACGATATTTGTTAGTGGTCTGTTAAAGTACTCTATACTTTGCTGATTAATTAAAACAACCTGATCATAAATTTCATCAGGATTTAAATTTCTCATTCTTTTAAGTTTTGCTGTCGCGCAAAATTTACAGTTTAAACTACAACCAACTTGTGAAGAAACACATGCTGTGATTCTATCTTTATTTGGAATTAAAACACACTCAACAATATGTCCGTCAAAAAGTTTTATTGCATTTTTTATTGTTCCGTCTACACTTTGTTGTGTGCGATAAACCTTAATGAAATTTATTACAAAATTGTCATTTAGAAATTTTATTAAATTTTCAGGAAGATTTGACATTTGATCAAATCTATGAACTGATTTTTTCCAAATCCAATGCATAATTTGATTTGCTCTAAATGATTTAAAAGAATTAACAGATAAAATTTCTTTTAAATTATCTTCGCTAAATGATCTAATATCTCTTTTAGAAGACAAAATATTTAAATGATTAACATTGAGTCTCCGTAACTAAAGAAATTATATTTTTCTTTAACTGCTTCTTCATATGCTTTTTTGATAAAATCATTACCCAAAAAGGCGGACGTCATCATTAGTAATGTGGATTTCGGCATGTGAAAATTGGTAATCATTGAATTAGCAATTGAAAAATCATAAGGGGGGAAAATAAATTTATTTGTCCAACCGTCATACGGATTTAATGTACCCATCGAAGAAACTGAACTTTCGATAGCTCTCATTACCGTTGTCCCTACAGCACATATTCTCCTTTTATTTTCTAATCCTTTATTAATTACAGACGCAGAATTATTTTCAATAATCACTCTTTCACTATCCATCTTATGCTTTGATAAATCTTCTACCTCAACAGGGGAAAATGAACCAAGCCCAACATGTAGTGTTATTTCAGAAAAATTAACCCCTTTAATTTCCAATTTTTTCATAAGATGCTTTGAAAAATGTAATCCAGCTGTAGGAGCAGCAACAGCACCTTCGTTTTTTGCATAAATTGTTTGATACCTGTCTTTATCTTCAGGCTCAACTTCTCTGTTTATATATTTTGGAAGCGGAGTTTCACCTAAATCAATTAATAGTTTTCTAAAATCATCATAATTTACATCGCATAAGAACCTTAGTGTTCTGCCCCGAGAAGTTGTATTGTCAATGACCTCAGCAACAAGGGTATAATCATTTCCAAAATAAAGTTTATTCCCAATTCTTATTTTTCTTGCAGGGTCAACTAAAACATCCCATAGTCTTTGTTCTGCATTTAATTCACGAAGCAAAAAAACCTCAATTCTAGCACCTGTTTTTTCTTTATTACCGTATAGACGTGCAGGAAAAACTTTTGTATTATTCAAAACTATAACATCATCCTGCGTAAAATACTCAATCATATCTTTAAATTTTCTGTGTTGGATTGAATAGTCTTTTCGGTCAATAACCATTAATCTAGCCTCGTCTCGTTCTTTATTTGGATATTCAGCAACTAACTCCTTTGGTAGATCATAAACAAAATCTGAAAGTTTCATTCTCATATTGCAGGGGTTTAAAAGTTTCAAATATACGATGTGCAAATAGGGGATGTCAAGTTTTTTGAGAAAATTATTCTAAGTTAATCCCTATTTTTTCTAAATCTAACCAAAATGATTTATAAGATTTACTAACGACAGCAGAATCACAAATTGTAATATTTGTTTTCATAGCTAAACAAGCAAATGACATCGCCATTCTGTGATCTTCATATGTTTCAATTACCACATTTGATTTCAAAAAATTAACTTTATCAAAAGAAATTGAATCTTCGGTAATTTTAACTCTTAAATTAAACTTACTTAGCTCATTTTTTAAGGCTAAGAGCCTATCAGTCTCTTTTATTTTTAGTGTATGTAAACCAGTCAAATTACATTTAATACTCAGACCCAGGCAGGTTACACATATTGTTTGTGCTAAGTCAGGATTTGAACTTAAATCCATTGAAAATTCGTTTATATTAGATTCAGTTTTTTTCAAAATTACTTTGTTATCAAAATATGATGTTTTAACTCCAAATGATTCATAAATATTAGCAACTTTAGAATCCCCTTGTAAACTTTTAGAACAAAATTTTGATAAATTTAAAGTATAGCCTATTTCTGACAATGCTACTATTGAATAAAAATATGATGCAGATGACCAATCTGACTCAATAGTAATTTTTTTTGAATCAATCTTCTTAAGTTCACTAACATAAATAGAATTTACTGATGATATAATTTCAACCCCTATTTTTTTTAATAAAAAAATCGTCAAATCAATATAGGGTTTAGAAGTTTCTCTACCCTTTAATATTATTTTCAACCCGCCTGAAATCATTGGTGCAACTAATAATAATGATGATATATATTGACTACTTGTTGAGGAATTTATAATTAAGTTCTTAGAGAATAATTTTGATGGTTTAATCAAAATAGGAGGAAAACCATCCTTTTCTAAATAACTAATAGAGGCACCAATTTCCGTTAAAGAATCAACTAATATTTTGATTGGTCTATTATGCATTCTTTCTGACCCTCTTAATTCTATCTCTTTTTCTGTAGTTAAGGAAAAATATGATGTTAAAAATCTCATTGCTGTTCCAGCATGACCGATATCAATAACACTTGATTTAGAATTTAGAGCATTCAATAAATAATTTGTATCATCTGAATTTGATATGTTTTCCAAATACAAATTCTTGAAAAGTGACCTTAAAATTAGTAATCTATTTGATTCACTTTTTGATCCAGGAATAATAATATGAGCATCTTTAAGCCTCGTACTATTCAATGAAATTTTCATTAATCAAGTTTTTGATTTGAATGATGTCTGACGTGATCCCGCTTTGCCTTACTGTTTAATCTATTGTCAAAGGAAGTTTGGAGATCGACGCCTGTTTGATTTGCAAGACATAATAAAACGAACAATACATCTGATAGCTCACCTGCCAAATCAACTTCTTTGTCAGATTCTTTAAAACTTTGTTCTCCATATTTACGGGAAATTATCATTGCAACCTCACCGACCTCTTCGGTAAGTTGAGCCATATTTGTCAATTCATTAAAATATCTTACACCGTGATTTTTAATCCAATTATCAACTTTTTTTTGTAGTTTTTTTATTTCCATTTTAATTAGTTTCTAAAATTATTGTAACAGGACCATCGTTTATCAAATTAATTTTCATATTAGCTCCAAATTTCCCTGTTTTAATTTTTGTTTTAATATAAGTTTGTAATTCTTTTATAAAACTATTATAAATTTTAATAGCATTTGCTGGGTTTGCAGCTTTAACAAAGCTTGGGCGATTTCCCCTTTTTGTGTCTGCATATAAAGTGAATTGACTAACCAATAAAATTTCCCCATTTATATCATTTATATTTTTGTTCATCTTCCCAGATTCATCATTGAAAATTCTAAGTTTTGAAACTTTAATAGCAGTTTTTTTCAAACAACTTTCATTATCATCAGCAGAAATTCCAATGAATATTAACATTCCGTATCGAATAGATGAATATATTTTTTTATCAATAGTTAAATTTGATTCTTTTACCCTTTGAATAACTAATTTCAATTTATCTGTGTTTTAAATTATTATCATTTATTATTTGAATATAACTTTCATATCTAGATTTTGAAATTTCTCCAGACATAACTTTCTTTTTTACATAGCATTTAGGTTCATTTAAATGTATACAATTATTAAACTTACATTTTGATTTAACATTTAAAAATTCGGGGAAAAAATTACCAATTTCATCTCTATCGTAATTCACTAATCCAAATCCCTTTATCCCAGGGGTGTCAATAAGTTTAATATTATTATCGAGGTCGTGAAGTTCAGCATAAGTTGTCGTATGCTTTCCTTGTAAATGTTGATCTGAAATATTACCTACTTTTAAATTTAGAGTACCATCTATTGCATTAATTATTGAGGTTTTACCCACACCAGAATGACCTCCTAACATTATGGTTTTATTTGAAATTTTCTTCTCCAATTCATTAATGCCTTTACCTGATTTTGCGCATGTTTTTATTATATCATAACCAATGTTATCATAAATATTAATCAAGGTGTTTAATAAGACCACATCTTTTTCATTATATAAATCACACTTGTTAAAAACTAATAAAGTTTTGATTGAGTAAGCTTCTGCACTAACTAAAAATCTATCAATAAAACTAGTAGTTGTAATCGGATTTTTTAAAGTAATAACCAG
>MDTA01119918.1_pt1 | contig 10931 bp, 10 predicted proteins | sample 811151 | NCBI WGS metagenome assembly MDTA01 (sample SAMN05326648, study PRJNA326480) | marine metagenome | isolation source: seawater | place: Indian Ocean: South | collected 2010 | reverse complement strand
CATGCGCCCGCCGATGATCTACCCGGAGAACATCCCGGTCCAGGACCTGCTTGTGGCCATGAAGCGCGAGCGGATGCACCTGGCGATCATCGCCTCCGAGTACGGAGGGGTCGCTGGCATCGTGACGCTCGAGGACATCGTCGAGGAGGTCTTCGGCGACATCTATGATGAGCACGACACCGAGCAGGCGCCTATTCGCACCCTCTCGGACAACACCTGGCTCGTTGAGGGGGTTGTGACCATCAGCGACCTTGAGGACGAGCTCGGCATGGACCTCGAGGACGACGAGGACTATGAGACCGTCGCCGGGCTCCTCATGAAGGCGGCCGGATGCGTCCCGCGAAAGGGCTTCGTTCATGAGACCCAGGGTTACTCCTTTGAGGTCCTGCGAACGGACGCGACCCACATCCACGAGATCGCGGTCCGCGCCCTGCCCGAGCCCGTTCCGAGCGAAGAGGCTGACAGCGTGGACGGCGAGGAGACGGCAGCAGCATGATCGAGCACATGGCGTCGTCCGTTGACCGGGCCGCGGGCTGGGTCTTAGACTCCGTCGAGCGCACGGGCCCCGCGGAGCGGGGAGAGGAGCCGGGGAATGATCACGGCGCCGTGCACCTTGTAGAGAGAAACCGAGTCCACTTCTGATGTCCGACAGCACCCCCGAGAACGACGAACTCGAGACCCTGCAGCAGATGCTGGAGGCCGAGATGCGTGGAACCGCTGAGCCCGTGAAGGCGAGCGAGAAGCCCGCCAAGCCCGCGAAAGTGGAGGCTGAGCCGGACTCACTCGGGAGCCTGCTGGGCGATCTGCTCGCCGAGGCCGAGAAAGAGGTGGAGAGGGAGCGCCCGGGAGACGAGGCATCGACCGCCTCTCCGAGCGCCAGAACGGCCGGCGACCGCACGCCGACCCGTGACCTGGATGCGGCCGGCTCCAGCGCATCTACGGCACAGCAGCTCGATGACCTGGCGACGACCCTGCAGGACTTAGATCCTTCAGGCCTGAGGTCCTCGACGGCGGCGAACTCAAATCGCAAGACGATGGTGCTCGCTGCGGCCGCCGTCGTGGCCGCCGCCGCGATCTTCGCGTTCGTGACCCAACCCAAACCCGAGATGGCGCTTCCAGACATCAGCCAGCGCGTCGATGACACCCTCTCCAAGGCCTCTTTGAAGTGGCAGGCCCAGGAGGCCAAGCGCCAGGTCGAGGAGGCCCGTAAGCTGGTCGAAGAGGCCAAGAAGGCCGAAGAGGCCGCGAAGCAGCAGGCGGCCGACGCGGCCAAGGCGGCCGACGCGGCCAAGGCGTCAGAGCAGGCCCAGGCGGAGCGCGAGGCCGAGGCGGCTGAGGCTGAAGCCCAGGCGGCTGAAGACGAGACGACGGCTGAGGAGGGCGCTTCAGAGAAGGTCGCCGCCAAGGCCAAGAGAGGCAAGAAGGGCAAGCGCACGAAGAAGCGCTCGGGCAAGCGTCGTCGAGGCAAGAAGCTGCGCATCAAGACGAACGTCTTCTAGGGCATGGCGACCGGGACCTCACCTGCGAGTCGATTCGGAGAGCTCCTGGGATCTCACCTTCGGGCCAAGACCCCGCTCCTGGTCATCCAGACCGACGAAGAGCGCCGCGCGCTCGATCGCCTCCAGGCGGCGGCTCGAGAGTCCAAGCGACCCTTTCACCTGACCCTGGCTGAGAGCCTGGGCGACCAGTGGGAGGTCGCTCTGGAGGGATGGAGCGACCAGGAACCAGGCGCGATCCTGGTGGCCGTCGATCTCCACCACCTCGTGAACGAGCATCGCTTCGTCCGAGGCCTGAGGGCCTTGGTGTCGACCCTCGAAGAGCGAGGTCAGACCCTGCTGTTCGTCTCCCCCTCGTGGTCCACGCCGCGGGACCTGGAGCGAGACGTGGTCGTGCTCGAGCTGCCGCTCCCTGACGCAGGTAGCCTGCGTCGCCTCGCCGCGGCCGAGGGCCAGCACCGCTCCGTAACCCTCTCCAACGAGGTCCTCGACGGGGCGGTTCGCGCCCTGCAGGGCTTCACACTGCACGGCGCTCAGCGAGCCCTCCGACGCGCCTTTGAGGTCGAGCCCGGTCTCGCCCAGGACTCCCTGACGAGCCTGCTCGAGGACAAGCGCACGCTGCTCGGCCAGAGCGAAGATCTGGAGATGGTGGACGCGCCGCCCTCCCTCGACGCGGTGGGCGGACTCGACGTGCTCAAGCGATGGCTCGGCGAACGCTCTCAGGCCTTCGGCGAGCGAGCGCCCAGGTTCGGACTACCTGCGCCCAGAGGTCTCCTCCTGGTGGGTGTCCACGGCTGTGGAAAGTCGCTGACGGCGAAGGCCGTAGCCCATCACTGGGACCTCCCATTGGTTCGCTTGGAGTTCGGCGCGCTCTTCGGCGGCGACGGGAGCCCCGAGGCCGCCTTGAGGCGGGTCCAACGGATCACCTCCGCGATGGCGCCTGTCGTCCTGTGGATCGACGAGATCGATAAGGCCTTCGGCGCCCTCGGGCCAGGAGAGGCCTCAGAGCGCGCCACAGTAGAGCGGCTCTTCGCCAGCTTCGTGACCTGGCTTCAGGAGCGGCAAGAGCCCGTCTTCGTCGTGGCGACCGCGAACGCCGTCGACCACCTCCCCCCCGAGCTCCTGCGCAAGGGGCGCTTCGACGAGGTCTTCTTCGTCGACCTTCCGAGCGCTCGAGAGCGAGAGCAGATCCTCAAGGTTCACCTCGAGAGGAAGGAGCGCTCCCCGCAGGGCTTCGATCTGCAGCGGCTCGCCGCGGAGGCGGAGTTCTTCACCGGGGCCGAGCTGGAGGCCGTCATCACCTCAGGCCTGTTCAGGGCCTTTCGAGCTGGCAGAGAGCTGACGACCGAGGATCTGCAGGTCGCCATTGAGCAGACGGTGCCCCTGTATCGGATGTACGAGGAGCCGATCAAGGCGCTTCGCGCCTGGGCCAAGACGCGCGCGCGACGCGCCAGCGCGGACCTTCGGCTCACGGAGCTATGGGAGCGACAGGGCTGATCCCGTAGGCCTCGCGTGGGCGTGCGTGCGCGCGCTTGCGTGCGCACATCCTTGACTCCGGAAACGGAGGCCCCCTAGACTCCGCGGCCTCGACGCCCGAGAGGGAAGGTTGTGAGCGGGACATCCGGTCTGCTCGACCCCCACGAGGTCTGTCGATCCCAAGGAGCGAACATGCATCGTCTGTCACCCCTACCTTTGGTTCTCATGCTCACCGCGGCCGCCCTCCTGGGCTCGGCCTGCAGCGACAGCGTGGAGACAGCCTCATTCGAGCCCATCGACTCGAGCTTTGAGCTTCAGGACACGGTCACGACGCTCCCGCCCGACGTGGTCGGACCCGAACCGGGCGCCGGACCCGCGTTCACCTTCGTGAACGACAGCGGTCAGCCAGCGGTGGGCGATGATGGCGTCGCCTGCGTCCCAGGTAACGGATGCGTCTTCAAGGCCGGCGTGAACAGCAGCCGCACCCTCTCCGTGATCTACACGGTCGATGGCCTGCCTATTGAGAACGTCCTCGTGAGCTTTGAGATGACGGACGACACCAGCGGACAGGCGAGCCTGGTCGCCGGAGCCGTCTACACGAACGCCAACGGCATCGCGACCGGCAAGGTGAAGACCGGGGAGGCTCAGGGCGAGATCCTCGTGCGCGCCTCGGTGAACAGCGACGTCGTGAGCCCCCTGAACTTCGAGGTGGTCATCGAGTCCAAGGTGAACGACACCCTGACCATCTCGGCCACCTACAACGGCCCACGCCCCGTGAGCTACTTCCAGGCCTACCTCTACGAGCAGGACGACAACCTCAAGCCGAACTGCGACGACATCGAGAGCTTGTTCAACAACGGTCAGGCGACGCTGATGAGCCCCATCAAGAAGCTTGTCCCCGTGCCCGAGACCTTCAAGATCAAGAGCTCGGATATGAACCTCGCTGACGGGGAGCTCAGGAGCTACACGGTGGTCGCCATCGGAGTTGAGGCCAACCCCGAGACCGACCCGATTCTGGCCTGGGGATGCGACAACCTGGGCGCGACCCTCCCTCCCGTAGGGACTGGCAACGTACAGGTGGAGCTCGTCGATCGACCGCCTTCCTACGCGGGCACCTACAACGTGACGAGCAACTTCAACTTCTTGAGCGCCCTGCCCGATGACGTGGAGCAGATCGTCGGCTTCGTCTTCGACTTCTTCAAGTCCCCGACCGGCGGCCTGCTCAGCCTGGCCTGCACCGTAGACGGCTCGACCCTCGACAGCCTGTGCAACCTGGTCTTCAACGACTCCGACTCCCCGGACATCGAGAACCCGACGCCCCAGGGCGGCCTGATCATCGACATCCTCGACGCGCTCATCGCCGGCTTCACCAAGGACACGGTCTTCGGCTCCGTCTTCACGACCGGAAAGGACATCTCCAACATCATCACGGACTTCGAGGTCCACGGAACGATCACCTTCGACGTCGAGCCCGGCCCCGACCTCATGTGGACGGCGGACGAGACCGAGGACACCTGGGACTACATCACGGTCCAGTGGACCCTGGACGCGAACTGCGATCCCCTGACCGACCCCGACTGTGGCAATAAGAACTTCTCCTTCGCGGCCATCCAGCCCGATGATCCGGTCATCGTAGGCAACTTCGAGGCGTCGGTGCAGAACTTCTATGAGCTGATCATCAACCCCCATCCGCTCAACGTTCAGTACGGAGCCCTGATCAACGCCGTCATCGAGAAGGTCCTCTTCCCGGTCGCCTTCGGCGAAGGGAACCCGGAGTACCCGGTCGTAGTCGACTCCTACGAGAAGGCGCTGAAGGCCCTCATCGGCGGCGGCTCCGAGTGCCTGCACCCGACCTACCCCCAGACCTGCTGCGAGAAGTTCGCCGAGCAGGTCGCCGGTGGAGGAGGTGGCCAGGCCACCCTGAACGTCCTGAACAACACCTGCGATGGGCTCGTGACCGTCGGCGCGGACTACCTGAGCTCCTACATCTCGTCTCTGGATGCGGACACGGGGGACAACTTCCTGGTCGGCACCGAGGAGAACCATATCTGCTGGCTGGTCGACGCGGACAGCAACATGGTCATCGACGGGATCGGTGGCAAAGAGGATGACATGCTCTGCAAGTGGAACGTGTCCATCTCTCTTCTGGGAGTCGACCTGGTCATCGATGACGCGACCTTCTGGGCCGCGCGCGCCGACTGATCCCTAAGGACCGCCCAGCTGGGTGCGGACGTGGGCCTTGTGCTCTTTGTAGGTGCGGCTAAACACATGGCCGCGCTGCCCGTCCCTGCGCGCGACAAAGAAGAGCAGGTCGTGTCGCTCAGGGGCCAGGACGGCGACCAGGGCGTTGACCCTGGGACTGCAGATCGGCCCCGGAGGCAGAGCCCCGGCGCTTGAGTAGGTGTTGTAGGGGTTGGTGCTGTCCTTGCGCTCCCGCGGGGTCGGGGTCTTGCCTACCCGCTCAGGGGAGTACATCAGCGTCGGATCGGTCTGGAGCGGCATCCCCTTGGCCAGACGATTGTAGAAGACGCCCGCGATCTTGGGCGCCTCGCTCGCCAGGCTCGTCTCCTCCTCGACCAGCGAGGCCAGGGTGATGAGCTCGTGGTCCGTCAGCTGCGTCAGCTGACGTATGGCAAGGTAGTCCGAGCGACGACGCTGAAGCAGCTTACCCCAGCGCCCCTTGAACTGACCCACCACCCGCTCGATGACCTCGTCGAGCGAGGCGTTGGGGTCAAACCGATGGGTCTCTGGATACAGAAACCCCTCAAGATAGGTCTGCCGCACACCGTCGGGACGGCGCGAGCGGGCTGGGCCCGCTGGAAGCCCCAGGGTCTTGATCACGTAGTCTCTATTGGCCGCGCGGCTGACGAGCTCGCTGGCCCGTCCCAGCCCGGCCGCCTCGATGCGCTGGGCCGCCTCCCAGACCGACTCGCCGGGGATCAACGTCAAGGTGACCTCCTGGGCGGCCGCGGGGCGCGTGATGGCCACGGCCAGCTCGACCGCGCTCAGACCCGGAGGGATCTCGTGGGTCCCGGCCTCCACCCGCTGGAGAGCCCCCTCGTAGCGCAGATACCAGTAGACGAGGTCAGGTCTGCGGACGATCCCTCGCTCGTGGAGCAGGCCCACGATCTGCTTACCGCCGACCCCTTTGGGGATCTCGATCCGAACCGGCTCGCTCAGGGCGTTCATGGGATAGGTCAGGGAGCCGTTTACCCAGATCCCGACGCCGATCAGACACGCGATGAGGACACCGAGGAGGGCCCTCATGTCCGTGCCCCACCGCCATCGAGGTACTCCTGGAGGAGGATCGCGGCGGCCGCGCTGTCCCGATCGCCTTTATCACGACCTCGGCGACGCCCGCCGTCGGCCGCCTCCAGGGCGAAGTCCGCCGCTACGCTCGTGTAGCGCTCATCGACACCCACGACCTCGATGCCGCCCACACGCTCAAGCTTCTCGGCGTACTTTCGGGCCCATCGAGCCATCGAGCCCTCCTGGCCATCGAGGGTGTAAGGGATCCCGACGATGATGCGCTCGACCTCTTGGGTCTTCGCCACCTCGACGACGCGCTCGATCTGGGCGCGCTTGTCCTTCTCGTGGAGGGTTGTGAGGGGGCTGGCGAGCGTCCCGGTCGGATCGCTGAGCGCGAGCCCAATCCGGGCCTCACCCCAATCGACACTCAGGATACGCACGCGCGATCAGGCCGAGAACTCGACGAGATCATCGGAGACCGCGAACGGCGCACCGGTCACCTCGCGAATCCCCTCAACGGTCTCGCCCGGAGCGATCTCGCGCAAGACGAGCCCGCGGGAACCGTCCTCTCCCTCGACCACGTCAAACCAGCCTCGGTCCGTCACGACGGCGTCCACGCAGCGCTGACCCGTCAGAGGGAGCGTGCACGCCTCCAGGATCTTCGGGTCGCCGTGCTTGGAACAGTGCGTCATCGTCACGATCACCCGGCGCGCTCCTGCGACCAGGTCCATCGCGCCGCCCATGCCCTTGACCATCTTTCCGGGGATCATCCAGTTGGCGAGATCTCCGGAGGCGCTGACCTGCATCGCCCCCAGGATCGCCAGGTCGATGTGCCCGCCGCGAATCATGGCGAAGGAGTCGGCGCTCGAGAAGAAGCTCGAGCCAGGGATCGTCGTGACGGTCTGCTTGCCCGCGTTGATGAGATCCGGGTCCTCGTCTCCCTCGTAGGGGAAGGGCCCGATGCCCAGGAGCCCATTTTCGCTCTGGAGCACGACCTCGACCCCGTCAGGGATGTGGTTGGCCACCAGGGTCGGCATACCGATGCCCAGGTTCACGTAGAAGCCGTCCTCCAGCTCGCGGGCGACCCGGGCCACCATCTGATCACGTGTCAGCGCCATGATTAGGCCTCCCTCGGCGTGAGCGTCAGCTGCTCGATTGGCTTCTCGTAGCCCGCGCCCTTGAGGATCCGTTGGACGTAGATTCCGGGCGTGTGAATGCTGTCGGGATCCAGCTCCCCAGCCTCGACGAGCTCCTCGACCTCGGCGATGGTCACGCGCCCAGCGGTGGCCATCATAGGGTTGAAGTTCCGAGCTGACTTCCGAAAGACCAGGTTGCCGTGGGTGTCACCCTTCCAGGCCTTCACGATGGAGACGTCCGCCGTGAGCCCGAGCTCCATGACGCAGGGGACGCCCCCGAAGTCACGGACCTCCTTGCCCTCGCTGACGACGGTCCCCACCGCCGTCGGCGTGAAGAACGCGCGAATCCCGGCGCCTCCCGCTCGAATGCGCTCCGCGAGGGTGCCCTGAGGGACGAGCTCCACCTCCAGCTCGCCCGAGAGGTACTGGCGCTCGAACTCCTTGTTCTCGCCCACATAGCTGGAGATCATCTTGCTGATCTGGCGACGCTGAAGGAGCACGCCCAGACCCTTCTCATCGGTGCCGCAGTTGTTGCTCACCACGGTCAGACCCGTCGTGCCGCGCTCGGCGATCGCCGTGATCAGATTCTCGGGGTTTCCGCAGAGGCCGAAGCCGCCGCTCATCACGACCGCGCCGTCCTCCAGATCAAAGAGGGCCGCGGTCGCGGACTCGTATACCTTGTTCACGATGTGCTCCGTGGACCCGCAGGCCCCACTGTTTTTCAGGTCTCTAGGGCTCTTCGTGCGAGTTGCACTGGCTCAGACCCTGGTCGGTGACCTGACACACGTAAACGTGTGAGGCGACCGGAAAGAAGAGGAAATAATCGGTCCGGGTGAGCACGGCCTTCCCGTGTTGATCCATTGCGACCGCGCTGTAGGCGCATCCGGTCGCGAACAGCGCCAGAACGGCGAGGGCGACGAGGGCCATACGAGTCTTCTTCATGGCAATCTCCTGACGATTGAGATGGCGCCGAGTCTGAGCGCACGCGTGGCCGCCTGTCAACGGCCGCAGGGTCAGGCGCTGGCCCGCAGGTCCTTCACGCGCACCTGTAGGCTCTTTCGACCGTTGTACTCATTGATCTCAGGGATGTAGACGAGATCGACAGGTCCGTCGAACAGGTGCTGCCTGTCCGCCATGGAGAACGCGATCGCGTCAATGTCCCTGGTGCCAGCGTCCAGGACGAGCTTCACGTGAGTTCGCTCTTTGCCCACGAGACGATAATCGAGGATCTGGACGCCCCGGGCGACGAGGGAGGGCTCCGGGTTGCCCATGCCGTAGGGGGCCAGGCGGAGCAGGGTCTCGGCGAGCTCGTAGGTGAGTCGGGCCAGAGGGACCTCCGCGTCTACGCGAATCCTGCGGGTGAGCTGGGACTCATCGAGCTGATCGCGGGCGCGAGCGTCCAAGACGCTCCGCAGTTCATCGACTCGATCGGCCGGGAGGGTCATACCTGCCGCATGGTAATGGCCGCCATAGGCCGTAAGCAGCTCCTCCACGGCGCGCAGGTTGTCCACGAGATGGAAACCCTGGATCGAGCGGGCGCTTCCCTTGGCGACCCCGTCTCGAATGGACAGGACCAGCGCTGGAAGGTGGTAGCGCTCCACGAGCTTCGAGGCGACGATCCCCACCACGCCCTCGTGCCAATCCGCATCGGCGACCACGAGGACCCGGCGGGTCGCGGCGTCGGGCGCTCGCTCGGCCTGGGCGCACGCCGCGTCAAAGACCTCCTTCTGCAGGGCCTGCCGGTTCTTGTTGTGGCGGTCGACCTCTGTGGCCATCTTCCGGGCAGCCTCAGGGTCCTTCGTCGTGAGGAGCTCGACGCCCGCGCTCGCGTGCGCCAGGCGGCCGGCCGCGTTGATACGCGGGCCCAGATGGAAACCGATACGACCGGCTGTGACCTTGTCGGGCGTCACGGAGGCCACGGCGCACAGAGCCTCGACGCCAGGGCGGCGTGTCCGCCGGATCTGCGAGAGCCCATGATGCACGATGGTCCGATTCAACTCTCGGAGCGGGACCATATCGGCCACCGTCCCGATCGCCGTGAGCTCGAGCCACTCCCGCAGATCGGGCTCGGAGCGCGCCTCAAAGTGTCCCTGAGCGCGCAGTCGCATGCGCAAGGCAACCAGGAGCATAAAGGTGACACCGCAGGCCGCGAGACCCTTGAACGGATAATCGCAGCCCTCTTGAATCGGATCGACCACTGCGGTCGCTCTCGGCAGGGTTGGGGGCACCGTGTGGTGATCAACGATGATCACGTCCATGCCCTCTTCCCGCGCGATCTCGACCTCGTCGACGTTCGAGATGCCACAGTCGACCGTGATCAGCAGGTCGACACCACCCTGGGCCAGCTCGCGAACCCGCTCGGGGTGGAGGCCATAGCCATCTCGAAACCGGTCGGGCACGAAGAACCGAGACGGATATCCGATGACCTCAAAGAAGGCGATGAGCTGGGAAGCGCTCGTGACCCCGTCGACGTCGTAGTCGCCCCAGACGCACACGGTCTCGCCGCGCTCAAACGCGCCGAGGATCCGGTCCACCGCCGCCTCCATCCCTTTCATCAGGAACGGGTCAGGCATCTCGCTGAGCCGAGGCGTGAGGAAGCGCTGGGCGGCGTCACGCTCCGACACCCCGCGGTTCACCAGGAGGGTGGCCACGAGGGGGTCGAGTGTCAGGGACGCGGCGAGCGCCTGGGCCGCCGCGGCGTCACCGTCGCGGAGCTCCCAGACCGTCTCGCGCGTCTCGTCGGTCACGCTGCGGCGTTCGCAGCGCCTCCACGGGCCTCACGGGCGCGCGCGGCTTCCTTTCGCTCCAGGTACTGGTCCATGTAGTAGACCAGCGGGCTGGCGACGAAGATCGAGGAGTAGGTTCCCACGACCACGCCGATGGCCAGAGCGAAGGCGAAGTCTCGGATCAGACCACCGCCGAGAACCAGGATGCTCGTGATCACGACCAGGGTCGTGAACGACGTGAGCACCGTTCGGCTCAGGGTGCCGTTGATGGCGCGGTTGAGGAGGTCCTTCAGATCCCGACCACGGTAGGCGTCGAACGTCTCGCGGACGCGGTCGAGCACGACGATCGTATCGTTGAGCGAGTAACCGACGATGGTGAGCAGCGCCGCGATGATCGGGAGCGAGAACTTCACCTGGAGGATGCTGAAGATACCGATGGTGATGATCACATCGTGGACCAGGGCGACGACCGCGCCCGGGGCGAACCGGAAGTCGAAGCGCAGGGTGATGTAGATGAGGATGCCCATGATCGCGTAGAGGATCGCGAGGAGGCCGTTGTTGAGCAGGTCCTGTCCAACCGACGGGGAGACGCTGGTGGAGGACTCAACGGCCTCGAAAGAGGCGCCGAAGTCCGACGCGAGCTTCTCCGCGACCTTAGCCTTCACCTCTTCCACGGTGACCGTGAAGCGGCGGTCCTTCTTGTCGGCGAGGATCTTGGCCTTCTTCTTCTCCCAGGCCTCACGACCCAGGACCAGATCGGCCGCGTCACCCGTCTCGCCCTCGTTCGCCGACTCATCGAGGAGCAGGTTCAGCTCCTTGAAGTACTCGACGTCCTGCTGGCGATCCGT
>MDTA01066090.1_pt1 | contig 10932 bp, 11 predicted proteins | sample 811151 | NCBI WGS metagenome assembly MDTA01 (sample SAMN05326648, study PRJNA326480) | marine metagenome | isolation source: seawater | place: Indian Ocean: South | collected 2010 | reverse complement strand
GAATGAGATTTGGGATTGGTATGAATACAGATCACACTCTAGAAGAAGTTGGTTTGCAATTTTCAGTCACTAGAGAAAGAATAAGACAGATTGAAGCTAAAGCTTTAAGAAAATTAAAACATCCTAGTAGGTCGAAACAATTAAAAAGTTTCTTAGAAAAATAAAAAATGTTTCATTAATATGAAACTATGAAAAAAGAATTAATTCCCTATTTATTTTTAACAATATCTATAATTGCGGTAACACTGATTTGGGAAAAGATAAGCATTCCAGGCTCAGATATAACTAAGATTTATTATCTCTACCCCAATCTAAGTCATAATATATACACTGACTTAATAAGATTTTTATTTTTTGTTTTTTTTCCAATTATTATTTATTTATTAATATTTTTTAAAATCTCAAAGAACTTATTTTCATTTAGAGAGGTTTTATTTGATAAAGGTTTCTCGACAAAAAAAATTTCAAAAAAAGAAAATACAACAATATTTCTTGGTCTAATTTTAGCGTATGTTATCTTGGATTTTCTATCTATTAATTTTCTTGAATTATATACTGAGGTCGATCACTTGCATGACGGTGTTTTTTTGTCGCCATCTTATAATTTTGGTTTGACAGGGGGGCTGTGGAAAAATTCATTTGCTGAATATGGTTTTCTTAATTTTGATTCAATTGTTATTTGGGAAATATTTAATTTTAAGAGCATAGGTTTAGCTAAATTTTTTAAAAATTTTTATCTTTTAATGAATAAAATATTGATTTTATTAATGATATTTGAAGTTTCAAAAACCCTGAATTTGAAATCTGTTAATTCAAATATTTTTTTTATTTTTGTATCAATTTTTTCAGTTGGTTTAATTGATTACAAAGAAGGTGATGCCTCCGAAATTCCATCTAGATTACTCTTTCTTCTTTGTTTCCTATATGTATTAATTTTGATACTTGGAAATGAAAAAATACATAAGATAAAATCTTTATTTTTAGGATTTTTTTCAACCTTGTCTATTTTTTGGTCGATAGATATGGGAATTTATATTTATGTGCTTATTACACTTATTTTAATTTATTTTGTTATAGTTAAAAACTATAAAAAATTTTTATTTATTTCATTAGGAGTATTAATAGGAACTGTTTTTATTTTTTCTGTTTTAAATTTTCAAGAAATATCATCATTTAAAGAAAATATAAGTATAATGCTTAAGAATAATGATAGAGTAAATGGTCTTATTTTTCCAACTCCTTTCTTATCAGGAAATGAAAGAGCAACAAAATTTTTAATAGGCTACTTACTATCTGCAATTCTTTTAATCAATGTAATATTTAGAAAGAAATATAATGTGAGTATAAATTTTAAAATTTTTTTTTAGTATTTTTTATCGCTTCAATATTTTTAGCAAAACAAGCAATTACAAGATCTGACACACCACATTTTAAGGCAGCATCTGGATTTACCTATATAATAATTGTGTCTTTGATTACTTATTATATTTGTTTCATTTTTGAAAAAAAAGAAAAATTTTATAGTAAAATTGCCAATACTAAATATCTAACAAATTTTTTTATTTTACTAATTATATCTTTTATGTTGGTTAATTTAAATTTTGTGAATATTAAAAACTTTAAAAAAAATACAATTTCTTTTATTAAAAAAAAGGATGATGATTTCACATCAGGACAATTTCAGACACTTATCAAAGAATATAATCGATACGCTAAAAACGAAGATTGTGTTCAAACAACAACAAATTTAGCTTCTATTTACTATTTTATGAAGAAACACGCATGCACTAAGTATTTAATAAATTGGTATTTAATTGGTGAAGACGAACAAAAAATGTTTATCTCAAAATTAGAGGAAAATAGTGTCAATTTAATTTTAGTTGACACAAATTTAGACCCATATAATGATTATAAAAAAAGAATTCCTTTAATTGCTGATTTTATTAATCAAAAATATCAAATTATTTCTAATTCAAGTGACTGGGTTTTTGCGATTAAAAAATAAAAATTTATTCTCTCATAAACTCAATTATTTGACTTTCACAAATAGATTGTATGTTTCTTTTCTTTGAACTCTGATTCCACTCAATAATTTTATTAATTGAATGATTTAAGCTCCATCTAGGTTTCCATTTAATAAATTTTTTTGCTTTATAATTGCTTAAACGAAGTAAATTTGTCTCTATCTTGCTAGAATTTTTTTTCTTTTTTGAAATTTTTATACCTATATTTAAATTATCACTGAATTTTTTAGCTACATATTTTACAGTTTTGCAACTTGATAGGTTAGGACCAAAATTCCAATTCTGCTTCACGTTTTTTAATTTTCTTTTGTAATTTTGTTCAGCAATAATTAGATAAACTAACAAAGGCTCTAATACATGTTGCCAAGGTCTAACTGAATTGGGGTTTCTGAGAAAAATTTTTTTATTTTTTTTTATTGACCTATATATATCTGGTATCAATCTATCTTCAGAGTAATCTCCTCCCCCAATAACGTTTCCTGCTCTCACAGTAGCTAACACTTGACTATTATTATTTTTAAAAAAGGAATTTATATATGAGCTAAATAGATATTCACAGCAAACTTTGGAGGCACTGTAAGGATCTATACCCCCTAAAATATCATCTTCTTTAAAGATCTTATTTTTTTGGATATCATATACTTTATCTGTAGTAATAATTACTGTTGATCGAATTTTTTTATTTTTCCTTACACTTTCAAGAATATTCATTGTGCCGTTTATATTAGTTTCAAATGTTTCGGTCGGATTCAAATAAGAATATCTTACTAAAGGCTGGGCGGCTAGATGGAAAACTATACTTGCCTTAGAATTTTTAATTTCATTATTAAGTTTTTTAAAATTTCTTATGTCACCTATAACAGATCTTCTAGTAATTTTTTTAATATTAGCTAAATTATACAAATTAGGATAATATTTAGGCTTCAGGGAATACCCTGTTACTTTTGCTCCAAGCAAGTTTAAAAAAATGCACAACCACGCCCCTTTAAAGCCTGTATGTCCAGTAATAAAAACTTTTTTATTTTTCCAAAAATTTATGTAGGATTTTTTCATATTAGATATTCATTTTCTTTTCATAAACGATTTTTTTTTCTTTTTTAAGCTGAAAGTATATTCTTAAAATATATTCACTTATTATAGATAATATAAAAACAATAAAGACTAATATTATAATTACTATATTTTGAAATATATTGATTAAGGAAAAACTTAAAAAAAAATTTATTAATGTGAATATTGTCGTAACTATCAACCCAAATAAAGATACTCTGCCAAAAAATCTAATAAATATTCTAGTTTCTTCGAGTAAGGCGTTAATAGCGTAAGTGAATGTATTATAAAATCCTAGCTTACTTTTGCCGTATTGACGTTTATTCCTCTCATATTCGATACCTTTTGGATTCTTTGAAAGTGAGAATGTTAAACCTCTTATATAAGGGTATAGTGAGTTGTTGTTCTCAAAATTCTTAATAACACTTTTATCTACTAGTCTAAAATCTCCAGCGTCCAGGGGATAGTTGGTGTTAGAATTTGACCTCATTATTCTATAATAAATTTTTCTTAATAAAGTAAATAAAAAACTTTCATTTCTTTTTTTTCTTATACCATAAACAACGTCATGGCCTTTTTCCCACTCTTGTATGAAATCTTTAATAATTATAACAGGGTCTTGTAAATCGCAATCAATGACAACTGTTGATTCACCTGTAGAATTTTTATATCCCTCTAATAATGATTTATCGTATCCTAGATTATTTTTAAACCTTATATATTTAACTTGTTTGTTTTTATTGGCTAATTCCGTTATTATCTTCTCAGTATTATCACTACTAGAATTATCTGTAAAAATTATCTCATAATTATAATTAGAAAGCTTGTTTTTAAAAAGTTCATTTATATTTTGATAAGCTATCAAAATATTTTCTTCTTCATTAAAAACTGGAATACATATGGTTATCAGTTTCATAAATTTTTTTTTATTAAGTTAGCATACTTAAAAAAATTAATTAAATTTTTAATATTATTAAGTTCTCCTTTCTTATGTAATTTATTTTGTTTTAAAAAAAAGAAGAGTTGATACTTTAATGTTTTACTCATCAAGATTAAAGGTATTTTCACCTTTTTTTTATTAATTTTGAAAATCACTTTGTTATCATTGGAAAAATTAATGCTCAATTTTCTTTTATTTTTTAAAAAAATAGTTAAAAGTCTCTTTCTGAATTTAGCTTTTCTTGAACAGACTATTTCTATGAAAATTTTTTTATTACTATCTAATTTTAGGGATGAAATATTTTTCAAATTTTTAACTTTACCTTTGATTTGCAAATTATCAATTTTGGTTGATGATTTTAAAATACTATAAAAGTGGTAAAACACGTCCTCAATTTGATTTATGTTATAATCATGCCTTTTAATTTGGCCGTACCTTTTTTCATTTTTTTTGTCAAACCACTCAAACAGGATTTTTTGGATATTTTTTTTATTTATGAAATTCTTATTTATATAGTAAAAATAGAAAGCATAAAAATATTGCATACTTACTGTGATATTGTTCAAATTTTTTCGAGAAAAGGTTAATAGATTTTTTATTCCAACTACATCAGTTAACAAGGGTTTTTCGCAAAGTAAAAAAGTTTTACCACCAAGAAATTTTTTTAATAGATAAAAATTATTTCTGCTTCTACTTGCAAATATAATATGCTTAATATAATTATTTTTAATTGACTGTATAGAATTCACATAAGCCACCTTTTTATTAAAACTGATTTTATTTTTTTTAAAAAACCTACTATAAACATAGATTTTTTTAATATTAGGAAAATTTTTTTGTATCTCTTTTAGAATAACTTGAGCCCATCTTCCTCTTCCAACTATGGCTACTTTATTGTCTATTTTATTTTTATTTTCTTTAAAATCCTGAATTTGATTTAAGTAATTCATTTTATAAAATCATTATTATCGACTATATTGACAATCTTTCCTCTAAATCCATTTATTTTAAGATAAGATTTTATTTCTTTTTTTATGTGCCAAGCAAAATTAACAATTACTTTTAAATTTTTAATTTTTTTGAAAAGAAATTTATCTGATTTAATTGGTATTCTGGTACCAGGAACATAATATCCAATTTTTTTAGAATTAATTTTTTCATAGACTGATGAGATCAAATCGCTATCTAAGCCTAAAATTTTTGTAATAATTGATGCTCTCCCAGGAAATGCCTTAGCTTGTAATTTACCGTATTTGCTTTTTAAATTTTTTAATTCTATGTTCTTATTAATCTTCCAAATTTTTATTGATTTATTCAATTTATAGAACAACTTTTTAAATTTTTTTTCATAATGTAATATTTTTTTGCTATTAAATTGTCTTTTATCTTTTTTTTTTTAATATGACTCTAATATTTCCACCGTATCTGCTTGGGAAAGTACAATTAACAATCTTCATATCCAAGATATTTGATATCTTTAAAAATGAGGTAAAACTGTATGTTCTAGGATGCTCATGATAAAAAGTATCAAACTGCTTTTTTTCAAGCACTGACCCTAAATAATGATTCTCAATAATCAAATAAGTATTTGAAGTAATTATTTTTTTCAGATTTTTAAGTAGACTAGATAAGTCTTCAATGTGAGCAAACACATTTGTAAATGTAATTAAATCAACTGTCTTAATCGTTTTATTAATTTTATTTGCTGTGACTTTATCAAAGTAATTATGAAAGATTATGTGCCCTTTCTCTTTTGCATCTACAGCAGCATTTGTAGGTTCAACACCAAAAGTATAAGAACCTTGTTTTTTAAATTGATCAAGTAAACTCCCATCATTGCAGCCAATATCTAAAACATTTTTCTTTTTTAGCGGGCCTAGAAATTTTTTTGAGTCCTTGACTAGAGTTTTAATACCCTTGATAACATCCTCAGTCATTCTAGATCTATAATGATAAGTTTTTGGAAATAACTGTTCTTTGTTTACATTAAATTTTTGATAGGCGGTAACACATTTAGAACAAAAAAGTATTTCAGTTTTAAAAAGTTTGTTTTTTCTGTTACTTTTTATTTTAATTAAATCATCTACTAAAGGCAAAGATCCTAAATTTAAAACGCTTTTAAGATTATTTTTGTTTCTACAAATTTCACAAATCTTTAACATAAGAAACTTAATTACATATCTTAATCTTTGAAAATATCAAAAGTTTTTCACGAAACATAGGAAACATTCTATGTTTTATATATATTTTCAATCTAATTCAAATTTTTCAGTATAACTTTTTTTCAGTGCTTGGTTTTGTTTAGACTTATTTAAAACGCAATTTCCTATTACAAGGAAATCTAACTCAGTTCCCATAAAACAATTAAATGCGTCTATTGGAGAATTCACTATAGGTTCACCTCTTACATTAAAAGAGGTATTTACTATAATTGGACAATTTGTTTTTTCCTTAAATTTTAAAATTAAATCATAAAAACGTTTGTTAGTATTCTGATCGACTGTCTGTATCCTAGCTGAATAATCAACGTGAGTTACGGCAGGAATTTCAGATCTTTTAATATTTAGTTTTTCAATTCCAAACAACTTTTTTTCTTCGTAGGTCATTTCAATCTTTTTCCTTGCATGAATATTTGAAACTAGTAGCATATAAGGACTTTCAACACTTGTTTCAAACCATTTAGATAAATCTTCTTTAAGTATTGATGGTGCGAAAGGTCTAAAACTTTCCCTAAACTTTACTTTTAAGTTTAAATTTTTTTGCATTTTTTCGGATCTGGGATCACCTAAGATCGAACGACAACCAAGTGCTCGAGGACCAAATTCCATTCTTCCTTGAAACCAACCTATAGCCTTTTCCTCAGTTAATTGTTTGGCCGTAAAATTTATAAGATCATCATAATTTAAAACATCAAATTTAGCCCCGATAGAACTTAACTCTTTCTCAATTTGATTTTGAGAATACTCAGTTCCCAAGTATGAACCTTTCATACTATCTTTCAAATTTAAAACTCTCTTTTCTCCCATCTCAATATGCCATAAGGCTAAAGCAGCTCCTAATGATCCACCTGCATCACCTGCTGCTGGCTGTATCCAAATATTATCAAATATTTCTTCTTTAAGAATCTTACCATTAGCAACACAGTTTAAAGCCACTCCGCCTGCTAAACACAAGTTCTTTATATTAAATTCTTTTCGAACTGCTTTTGCTAATTTAATCATGATTTCCTCAGTTATTTTTTGAATAGAGGCAGCAATATCCATATGAAATTGAGTGATTTTTTCTTTTTTGGGGTTTCTTGGTTTTTGCCCGAATAGATCATGAAATTTATTATTAGTCATTGTTAGCCCTGTACAATAATTAAAATATTTTTGATCAAGTCTAAATGTACCATCATCTTTTATATCAATAATCATTTTTATTTTATGTGTATAAATAGGATTACCATAAGGAGCTAAGCCCATTAGTTTATATTCACCGCTATTAACTTTAAAACCTGTGTAGTAAGTGAAAGCTGAATAAAGAAGACCTAGTGAGTGAGGAAATGAAATTTGTTTCTTTATTTCTAAATCCTTTCCTTTGCCGATAGCTACTGAGGTTGTAGCCCATTCTCCAACACCGTCAGATGTTAAAACGATAGCCTCTTCAAATGGAGAAGGATAAAAAGCACTTGCTGCATGACTTAAGTGATGTTCAGAAAAGTAAATTTTTTTATTTAAGTTAAAACTTTTATCATGAGTTTTAAATTTATCTAATAGGAATTTTTTTTGAAAGAGTTTTTCATTTATCCATAAAGGGATAGCTTTGTTAAACGATGTGAAGCCCCTTGGTGCAAAAGCCAAATATGTTTTAAGCAATCTTTCGAATTTTAAAAAAGGTTTTTCAAAAAAAACTATCTTATCTACTTTACTTAAACTCAGGTTAGCATAATTTAACACAAAGTTTACAGCATTATGAGGATAACTTGAGTCGTGCTTAATTCTTGTGAATCTTTCCTCTTGAGCTGCTGCAATTATTTCTCCGTCTTTTAATATACATGCTGCACTATCGTGATAAAATGCTGATATACCTAATATTGAAGACACTTTAATAATATTAAAATTGATTTTTCATTTTATTCTTAGACCTTTTTTTTTCAATCCAATAAGACTTTTTTTTATTAAAGCTAAGGTCTAGGAGATCAATATTAAATATTCTCATTAAGAAACTTATTGGCGTTAATACTAAAAAAAATATCATGCCCATAAGAAAAGTTATGATTATTTTACTTAAAAAAACATTCATTTTTTCCATCAAAAATATTTAAATAATAAATTTATAAACTTTATTAACAATACATTATTAGTAAATAAAACAAAACTAATGATTGAAATTCTTAATTTGAATTCCTTTTAAATCCCTTGTATATATTATTTATTTAATAGGGCCTGTAGCTCAGTTGGTTAGAGCAGTACACTCATAATGTATTGGTCCCAGGTTCGAGTCCTGGCGGGCCCACCACATATGCAATTTCTTACTTAACGATTATTTTTTTATAAATTCTTCTAACTTTCCAATTAATATATTAATATCATTATTGTTAGAATTTAATATTGATGCAAATTCCTCTTTTTGTGTTCTTGCCAGGCTGAGCCCCTCAACAATTAAATCTCTTATTAAGGGTTTTTCAGGATTTTTCGTATAAATTCTCCAATCTATTTTTATTTCTGGTTGATTTTCGTTTCCGAGAAGTTTTGATTTCACTATTGTATAGTTAGAACTTTTTTTGTCTGCACTTATTACTTCAAATTTATTAGAAGCATAATCGGACAATCTTGAGGTTAAACTTTTCAAAAAGTATTTTTCAAAAGATTTTTGATATTTTTTAAGCTGATCCTTTTCGACTGATTTTCTAATTTCACCCAAAGTGTATAATCCTAAAGCGTTTATATCTACATTATTCAAAGCTATATTCGTTATATGTTCTGCTTTTTGTTCTTTAGTTAAATTTTTGTCAGCTAACTTATTTGTAGCATCTGTTACTAGCTCCAAAACAAATAGCTGTGGATCAGAATTATAATTCTCTGCTGAGACAATTACATTTAGGAAAAAAAAAGAAAAGATAATTATTACTAACTTTTTCATCAGTAAATTTGTTAATTATCTAAGTTTCCCCAGTCGTCACTACCGTCTTCAGAGTTATTAATTTTATTTTCTCTGTTTTGAAGGTACAAACTTTTATAAGACGCATATAAATCAATTGAATTTTTTTCTAAGCTTGAAAAATTTACGTCATTATCTGCTCTAAAATCTACTGCAGTAGTTCCTTTAACAGCTAAATAATCTATTTGATTTCCAGAAGAACTAAATAATTCTTTTTCTCTCCAAGTGATATGTGCGAAGGGGTCAACAAATGTGTCGGCTATCATTCCAACCGAGTCTCTAGCAGTTGTTGGGCCCAATATAGGTAAAACAAAGTAACAACCTGGACCTACACCGTAAGTACCCAAAGTTTGACCTACGTCTTCTTTTTGAGCTTTTAAACCCATTTTTTCAGCCGGGTTAGCTAATCCAACTACTCCTACTGTAGTATTGATGATGAAACTAGCCGTGGCATCTCCTGCTCCTCTGAGATTTCCTTGAATTAAATGATTGGGTATAGATAATAAAGTAGCAATATTCGATGTGAAATTGCTTGTACCATTTTTAATAGGCTCTGGAAGTTTATTGTAACCTTTTGCAATTGGCCCCATTATTACTTTGTCAAAACCCATATTAAATTTAAATATTGCTCTACTTGCTTTTTCGAAGCATTCATTTTCAGCTTTTACTTGAGTAAAAAACGTTAAAAAAGGAACAATAATTATAATTATAAATTTTCTCATAACCATCTATTATTAAGGTATATATAGAAAAATCACCTATTTACTAGTCCAATTATAATAAATTTAAGAGAGATTTTGAGCAAAAATTTGTCTATATTTTTATTAATACATAGAGATAAATGATTATAAAAACAAAGTATTCCCCGAATTATTCAAAAAAATCAAGAGATTTGAAAGATATTAAATTTATAATCATTCATTACACTGGAATGCAATCTAAGATTGAATCTATTAAGAGGCTAATAAATCCAAGAAGTAAAGTAAGTACACACTATTTAATTGACAGAAATGGCAAGGTTTTAAATTTGGTGGATGACAAAAAAATTGCTTGGCATGCTGGAAAATCAAAATGGATGAACTACGTAAATTTAAATAAGAACTCTATTGGCATTGAATTAGTTAATCGGGGCCATAATATTAAATACGAAGAATTTACCAAAATACAAATCAAAAATTTAATTAAATTATGTCTAATATTAAAAAAAAAATACAATATAAAAAGGACAAATATTCTTGGACACTCTGATATTGCTCCTTTAAGAAAAAAAGACCCTGGTGAAAAGTTTCCATGGAGAAAATTGAAAAAAAAGGGCTTATGTATGTGGTATAGCGATATGAAAATACGATCTTTAGTTTTTAGTAAACTTAATATTGAAAAGTTATTCTTTAAAAATTTATATAAAATTGGGTATAGGTATTTTAATAAAAATCAAAGAAACAAAAAAGATGTCTACATTATTAAAGCATTTCAAAGAAGGTTTTTGCCTAAAAACGTATCTGGGGTGATTGATCAAAAAACCCTTAAAATAAGCCATTTTTTAATTAAAAATAACAATTTATAGCTTGATTTTGATGTTTCAAAAGATTACATAGGTTTTGCCAGATAATTGGATTGTCGCTATTAGTTTTTCTAGTAGAGGAAAGTCCGGGCTCCAGTAAGACACAGTGCCAGTTAACAACTGGCGAAGGTGACTTCAGGGATAGTGCCACAGAAAATAAACCGCCTAATCAAGGCAAGGGTGAAACGGTGAGGTAAGAGCTCACCGGTTTTTTG
>MDTA01049337.1_pt1 | contig 10932 bp, 10 predicted proteins | sample 811151 | NCBI WGS metagenome assembly MDTA01 (sample SAMN05326648, study PRJNA326480) | marine metagenome | isolation source: seawater | place: Indian Ocean: South | collected 2010 | reverse complement strand
TATGAAAAATATGGAGATCAAATAGGTCTACATCCTGTTGGAACAGGGCCCTTTATTTTAAATAAAATGTCTTCTTCTGGAATTTTATTGTCAAAAAATAAAAATTACTGGCGATCTGATGATTTAGGAAATAAGTTGCCTTTTCTTGATACTGTAGAGATAACCTATGTAAAGACTAAAAAGAGCGAGTTGGAATCATTTAAGAAAAATCAAATAGATATGGTGATGGAAGTTCCTGTAGAGCATGTCAAAAGTATGTTTGGAAGCTTAAAAGATGCTCAAAACGGTAAAAACACACCTCACAAGGTGTATAGTCAATCTAGTTATTCGATTAATTATATCGCTTTTTCATGTGCTCAAAAACCCTTTGACAACCCAAAAGTAAGAAAGGCGATAAACTTAGCAGTTGATAGGAACAGAATTGTTGAAGAGGCATTAAATGGGGAGGGTTATATGGCTAAAAATGGTATTGTTCCTGAAATGACTGGATATAATTCAGAGTTGGTCGTAGGTGTAGATTACAATCCGGATTTGGCCAGGAAACTTTTAAAAGAAGCAGGTTTTCCAAATGGAAATGGTTTTCCATCTATATCATTATGGGTCAATACCGTTAAAGGAACTCTTTCATACAATTGGTGTTTAGATTATATTAAGCAATTAAAAAAAGAACTAAATATTGACTTGAAAATAAAATTATGTAGTATTAATGAACGTGAATTGGCTATTGAAATGGGTGAAGCACTGTGTTGGAGAGCTGGGTGGGTTGCAGATTTTCCAGATGCTGAAAGCTTCTTAGGTATTTTTTACAGTGAAAATAAGTTTGGAAAAAATGGATTAAATGCATTTCAGTATATCAATGATTCATTTGACACAAGTTATTTAATGGCTTTGGTTGAAAGAGACCCAATTAAAAGAGGTGAATATCTTGTTGCTTGTGATCAACAAATAATTGATGATGCAGTTGTTGTTCCAGTATACCGAGATGATTTTTTAGTGTTTTTAAATTTGAAAGTCAGAGATTTCTCTGTAAACAGTATGGAGATTATTGATTTATCTTCAGTTTATATTAAAGAAATTAAATAGACTTTAATATATCATCAATGTAACTTAGAATCTGTTCTTGCCCATGTTTCGATGTACTTGAGCTAACGAATATAGGGGGAAGTTCTTCCCATTGCTCTTTAAGTTTCTTTTTATAGCCAGTTAGGTTTTTTGATAACTGTGAAGAAGCTATTTTATCAATTTTTGTAAAAATTAAAGAAAAAGGGATATTGTTTTCACCACACCAATTTATAAACTCTAAATCAATTTTCTGAGGAGCATGTCGAGAGTCCAAAAGAACAAATAGATTTATTAGATTGGGCCTGTTTATAAGGTAATTAGAGATGAATTTTTCCCATTTTCGTCTCTCAGTTTTTGCTGCTTTTGCATAACCATAACCAGGAAGGTCAACAAGGTACCAGCTATCGTTGATGATGAAATGATTAATTAATTGAGTTTTGCCTGGTGTTGAAGATGTTTTAGCTAAATTTTTTCTGTTTGTTAACATGTTAATCAAAGAAGACTTGCCAACATTAGACATGCCAATAAAAGCAAACTCATAAGTGTCATTTTGCGGGCACTTTTTATAATCTGTAGCAGAAACAACAAATTCAGCATTTTTAATCTTAAGCATGCGCAAAGGTAATTTATAATTACAAAACAAATGTATAGCTTTGGTATTAAAATTTTGAATATGAAAATAGGAACCAAGGCCATTCATGCAGGAGTTTCCCCAGATGAAACTACTGGTGCTATAATGACACCCATTTATCAAACATCAACCTATGTTCAAGAAGGTGTTGGAAATCATAAGGGGTATGAATATTCTAGAACCCAAAACCCAACTAGAAGCGCCTTGCAGAAAAGCATTGCCGCTTTAGAAAATGCGGAGTATGGCGCTTGTTTTGGTTCAGGATTAGCTGCGATTGACTGCCTAATTAAGATGCTAAATCCTGGAGATGAAGTGATTTCAACCAATGATCTTTATGGTGGTAGTTATAGGATTTTTAAAACAATATTTGAAAAATATGGAATAGTTTTTCACTTTGTAAACATGATCAACAAACAAAATGTTGAAGAAAAAATTAATTCTAAAACAAAACTCATTTGGATTGAAACGCCAAGCAATCCAATGATGAATATTATAGATATTGAAGCAATGGTTTCAATTGCAAAGGGCAATAAGATTATGGTTTGTGTTGACAACACATTTGCGACGCCATACTTGCAAAATCCGTTAGATCTTGGGGCTGATGTGGTGATGCATTCAGTAACTAAATATTTAGGAGGCCACTCAGATGTAGTTATGGGTGCTCTGGTTACTTCAAATGTTAAAATAGCTGATGAAATGTATAGAATTCAAAATTCATCCGGAGCCATTCCAGCACCGATGGATTGTTTTTTAGTTTTAAGGGGAATAAAAACACTTCATGTTAGAATCCAAAGACATTGTGAAAATGCCGAAAAAGTTGCTCATTTTTTAAAATCACATGCTAAAGTTGATAAGGTATACTGGCCTGGTTTTGAGGAGCATTTGAATCATGATATTGCTAAAAAACAAATGAGAGGCTTTGGCGGTATGATTTCCTTTAATTTAAAAGATAATCAATTGGAAGATGCCTTAAAAGTGGTGAGTAAAGTTAAGGTGTTTTCACTTGCAGAATCATTGGGGGGTGTTGAGTCTTTAATTGGTCACCCTGTAAGTATGACTCATGCATCAATTCCAAAAGAAGTAAGAGAAGAAAGTGGTGTAGTTGACTCACTAATAAGGCTTAGTGTAGGTATTGAGGATGCTGAAGATCTGCTTGAAGACCTCGACCAGGCTTTGTCAAATTTATATTAATTTTAAATTAAATACATAAAATATGGAAGACTTTTTTCAAAGCAAGCGCTTGAAATTTTTATTTTTATTATTATCTGTTGTTTTTATTTTTTCAATAGCTGTCTTAGATGGTCAGCATGAAATAGGACAAGTTATTGCTTGTGGTTTAGTTGCAGGATCTTCATTGCTCTGTTTTGTTAAACTGCTTATTTACGAAAACGATAAGAAATAAATTAATTTAAAATCGCATGTATTCCTGGAAGCGTTTTGCCTTCCAAATACTCTAGCATTGCACCTCCTCCTGTTGAGACATATGATACCTCGTCAGCTAAATTGAATTTATTAATTGCCGCTACTGAATCGCCACCTCCAATTAGTGAAAAAGCACCATTTTTAGTTGCATTTTTAATGGCATGAGCAATACTTTTTGTACCACTTTCAAAATTTGAAAATTCAAAAACACCCATCGGTCCATTCCACAAAATTAACTTGGAATTATTGATGATATCTGAAAATATTCCTTCACTTTTATTTCCAATATCAAGCCCCATTAAGCCTTTTTTTATATCATTTATATGTGTTTCTTCTTTGTTGGCATCGTTGCTAAAAGAGTCCGCTGTTAAAGTATCAACTGGCAAATGTATTTTGACATTTTTCTTTATTGCTAATTCTTGAATATTTAATGCTGTTTCTAAAAAGTCATCTTCAACAAGAGATGATCCAATTTTTCCTCCATTTGCTTTTATAAAAGTATATGCCATACCCCCTCCAATAATTAAATGATCTACTTTATTGAGTAAGTTTTCTATTATAGGAATTTTAGAAGATACTTTTGCTCCTCCAATTATTGCGGTTAATGGTTTTTGATTGCTATTTAAAACCTTTTCTAAACTTGTTATTTCTCCCTCCATTAAAACCCCAAACATTTTATCATTTGGGAAGAATTCTGCAATTACAGTAGTGCTCGAATGTGCTCTATGTGCAGTTCCAAAGGCATCATTAATAAAGCAGTCTCCTAGTTGTGATAAAGATTCAGCAAAAGCTTTGTCTCCTTTTGTTTCTTCACTGTGAAATCTAACATTTTCAAGTAAAGTGATTTCCCCAGTCTTCATGGCTTGGCAGATGTTTTTTGCTTCATCACCAATGCAATTATTGCTAAAATGCACTTTGGTATTGCTTAGTTTTTCAAGGTGTTCAACTAAATGAATTAAAGAGAAGTCATTTTCGGGTCCGTTTTTAGGCCTGCCAAGGTGAGACATAATGATGGCGCTTCCGCCATTTTTAATAACGTGTAATATGGTTGGAAGTGCTGCACGAATTCTAGTGTCATCCGTAATTTTTTTTTGCTTATCAAGGGGAACATTGAAGTCTACCCTTATTAATGCTTTTTTATTTTTAAAATTATAGGATTGTAAAGAATTCATGATTGATTACTTTTTATTCGGGATTTTTAATGTGGCATCAAGAACTTCCTTTAGGTCTCCTTCTTGAGTTGCCAATTCTAAAACAAAATTATATTTGCCTATTTGAGGAAGTTTTCTCTTGCTGAATTTAAATATGTTTTCGATAATGGTTCCAGATTTAATTCCTTTCCAGCTGCCATCTGAATGGGTTGTTTTAATTTCGAATGCTTCCTTTGATTGTTTTCCTTTAGGTGGAGTAGAATATAGGTAAACCCAAATATTGTTGTACTTGTAATCAGTAGTAGTGCGAATTGAAAAGATGAAATCATATAACTGGTTTGTATCTTTTATATCAACAGTAAAAGAGGGCTTGTCTTTTAAACGCCAAGTGTTGTCTTTAAATTTATGTGATTTTATATAATACGGAGAATCGGAACAGCTAAAGATGAGAAAAACCAAACAAAGTAATATGGAAGAAGCAATTTTCATTTTTTATTTTTTGAGTGACCGGGTTTTTTATTTTTTTGAGATTGGTTTTTATTTTTTCGTTTGTTTTTTCTTTTCTTAAAAGAGCTTTCAAATCTGTTAACACTATCTTGTCCTACTACGTTAGAGTATGCAGGTGCTTCGGCCGATGTTTTATTTTCAAATTCGCTTAAGTCATCAGGAAAAACCCCTTTTTTATTTAAAGATGAAATTTTCACAGAATCTTCTGGTTTTAATGCAAAAAGACCTGTTTCACCTGGATATCCGTACCAAATTATTTTTTTAAATACATCAGTTTTAATATGATTAGCGACGCCTTTTTTTGTCTTTAGTTTGGAATTAAATTTGGGTGTTGAGTTTATGGCATCCAAATATGTTTCTAATTCATAATTTAAGCAACATTTTAGTCGTCCACATTGTCCAGAAAGTTTTTCAGGATTTAACGATAGTTGTTGATATCGAGCAGCAGATGTTGAAACGGATCTAAAATCAGTTAGCCAAGTTGAGCAACACAATTCCCTGCCACAAGAACCAATACCGCCAAGCCTAGCTGCTTCTTGTCGATATCCCAGCTGTCTCATTTCTATTCTTATTTTAAATTCGTCAGCTAACTTTTTAATCAAGCTCCTAAAATCAACTCTTGCTTCTGCTGTATAATAAAAAGTGGCTTTCTTTAAGTCGGCTTGATACTCCACATCAGATATTTTCATTTTTAGACCAAGATCTAAGGCTATTGATCTCGATTTATGCATTACATCTTTTTCTAGAGATCTTCCTTTAATCCATTTTTCAATATCTACTGAGTCGGCAATTCTTCTAATTCCTTTTAATTCAAATGGTTTGGTATCAGGTGCTTTTTTATTGACTTGAATTCTTGCAAGTTCTCCAGTAATAGAAATAACTCCTACGTCATGCCCCGGGCTTGCATCAACCACAACTACATCTCCTGTTTGCAATGTGATGTTTTTAGAATTTCTAAAAAAATGTTTTCTGCTGTTTTTGAAACGAACCTCTACAATGTCATATTTTTTATTTAACCCCGTTGTTTTAACATCCGAAAGCCAATCATAAACAGAAAGCATGCTGCAACCATCTGTATGGCAACTCCCATTGCTTTTGCAGCCCTTTTTGTTTTTATCAGAACAGTTATTACAACTCATATTTTAAATAAAGGGTAAAGATAAATAATTATATAGGATAATTTACTTGTGTGTTTTTATAATACAGCAATAGATAGTGTATGCCTTTTAATTTCTCCCAGATAGTCTTCATATTCAAATACTGAAAGGTAATATCCCTTTTTAATAAGGACTTTGAAAATTGTGTTATTTGCATCTGATTTTTCATAGATTAATTTCCCTGAAAGGTTATAAATTGAGATTTTTTTATTTCCATTAATAAAGTATGGGAAGCTAAAAAAAACACTTTCGCCTTCTATTGTGGGGTTTGGGAATGCTTGAGGTGTTTCATTAGGATGCGGATAAATATCAGGGTCAAATTGAAAAAGAAACAATCCGTTTTGTCTATCTGAAATTATTAGTTTATTGCTTTCATAATTAGAGTGAACCCCCCAAGCACCATTCATTGTAAAGTTAGACTCTTGAAGATAGGTATCATAATAGGCTATTTGTTGAGGAGGCGTTGTTCTGTAGTCAAAAATTCTTAAACCTTCATTGTAATATGCTACATAAACAAATTTATCATCACACTGAATGTTATGTGGTGTACTCCCATTTTCAAAATTATACCCAAACATTGATTTGTAAACTAATGTTTTGTCGGGAAGTCTTTTGTAGTGTTTTATTTTCATTCCTGAATTTTCATCAGCAAAGAAGTAATCTGTTTTGTTTGGAGATAACCATCCTTGGTGATTGTATCCTTGGTCCTGATAAAAATCAATGCTTTGAGAAAAGTAAGGATTTGATGGGTTTGAAAAGTCGTAGCACCTTATTCCATCAAAACCACAGTTTAAAATGGCTTCGTTTTCATTAACATATACATCATGAACTTCTGCAATATCAGATGGCCCTTCCCAAAGCAAAGTTGGGTTGGTCGGATCTGATAATGAAAATACTCTCATAGGTACAGGGTTTAATATGGTGCTGTCAAGTACGGGAGTTACTTTACATAAATACAACGTTGCTTCAGATGTATCAATGAAAATATTATGTGTTTTACCAAATAAAGGAGCTCCCATGTCTTTGATAAGATGAAGCGAATCAGGTAAATAACTTAAATCTATAATTTGTAGGCTGCTATAGCCTTCGTCACAAACTGCATATAAATAATTTTGGTATGTTTTGTATTCTCGGTGAATTACAGAAGCATCACTAAATTTCCCTTTTATAAAGCCACTTGAGACAAGTGTATTGTTTTCTGTAATCCGAAAAACATGTGTGCCTTCAGTTGATCCTATGACAGCGTATTCACTCCCATTTTGATTAAATCCCCAACATCCACTATACCTACTTAAAGAAGAGTTAGTAATCAATGAATCATTTTTCCATTGGTCAAGAAATGTGATGTTTTTTTGATTTTGGCAATAGATTGTATTGTTCAAAAAGCCAATTGAAAAAATACAGCCAAGTATTACTTTAGGAAGAACTATAGTTTTATTCATATTACTTTTTAATACATCTTATACAAGACCCAAATTCAGGATCAATGATATCTTCTTCTTGATATTCGATAGAACAAAACCCAACGCTATAAAATTTAAGTGATTTGGGTATATTTGATTGATACTTTGGATTTGTCCACCAAAAAGAACACGCCCCTTTATTATAAACGCCAGTATTGAGAATGCAGCCAGTAGCTTTTGCATTAAAACCAATTGTGTTTTCACCTGTGTGCTCAATATAAGTGTCCTTATAAATTTGCGTCCATTTATAATTTGCAAGGGTTTTACTCATAGGCATAACTCCGCCGAGAAAATTTTGTAATATATCCCAATCATTACTTGTGGGAATTTTAAATGCTTCAGGAGTGAGTCCTCTTTTGTCCATAAGGGCATATCCATTGTAAAAATAATTTCCATTAATGATTCTATAACATGGTTTTTTTTGATTGTTCAGTAATCTCCAGTCTCTCTTTGAGTATGATCTTTTTATATGGTCTCCATTTAAAAATTCTGTCACTTTAAGATCTTCAGTCATCCACTCTTGAGTGCCAATTTTTATAGTAGATGAAAAAGCAGAATCGATTAATGTTTTTTTAGATATGGTATCTACAATTATTTTTTTCTTTTCCTGTCTTTCTATTGCTTTAGTATTAGAATTAGTACAAGCATAAATTATATAGAATAATAACCCTATTATTGTAGAAGAAAAAATAATGGTTTTTCGCATAATCGATATGTAAATAACGCCAAATTATGCAATAATATTTATTTTGAATACAAATAAAACATTTTAGAATAAATTTGTTTATGTTAAATCAATTCGGAAAAAACTATAAATTACGTTCCAAAACATTGATTACGCGTGTTTATGAAGAGGGGCGACTAATTAAAAAAAAAGATGTTTTAATTAGATATCTTGTTTCAGATAGTTTGTCACAAAAAAACATTCAATTTATGACTTCTGCACCCAAAAAAAAGTTTAGAATGGCTGTTGATAGAAATTATGTAAAGAGAGTTTTAAGGGAGATCATTAGAAAAAACAAACATATTATTGAATTAAATGAAAATAAATCACTTTATGTTGTCGTTAACTATTCTGGTCCTCTTCCAATAATTTATAAAGAATTAGAGTTGCAAATTTTGGATGGTTTTAATATGCTGTTAAGTCAAATACAAAACAATAATAAATGAAATTAAGAATATTAATATTTATTTTTTACATCATGATTTTTGGGTTTAAAAATCATGCGCAATCTAATGGCTTTGAAGTCCTTAAAAATCTTGAGTTGATAGATGAAATATTTGAAAATCTTGAGCTTTATTTTGTAGATGACCCTCAAACTGGAAAAATCGCAAAAACGGGGATTGATGCGATGTTAAATGAGTTGGATCCTTATACTGTTTTTTATCATGAGTCAAGCATTGAGGATTATAGAATGATGACAACAGGACAATATGGAGGAATTGGGTCTTTAATAAGAACAGTAGGAGATTACACAATTATTGCAGAACCATATGAGAACAGTCCTTCCCAAAAAAGTGGTTTAAAAGCTGGAGATAAAATATTATTTATTGATGGAAATGACATGAAACAAAAAAAAGTTTCTGATGTTTCAACTGCTTTAAAAGGAGCAAAGGGCAGTGAAGTTAAAATCACAATTATGAGAGACGGTGTAGGAGAAAAGGAGATTTCTTTAACTAGAGCAGAAATTAAAATTCCAGATGTTCCATATAGTGGAGTTATTTCTGACAGCCTAGGATATATTAAGTTGAATAGTTTTACAAACAGTGCGCATGAGGAAGTGAAAAAATCATTTTTAGATTTAAAACAAAAAGGGATTAATAAATTGATTTTTGATTTACGTGGAAATGGCGGAGGTCTTTTGCTTGAATCCATAAAAATTGTAAACCTTTTTGTCTCTGAAAACAAACTTGTGGTTCGCACAAAAGGAAGAATTGCCTCTGAAAATAAAGAATTTAAAACCTGGGTAAAACCTGAGGATGTTAACATTCCTATTGTTGTCTTAATTGATGGGAATTCTGCCTCAGCAAGTGAAATTGTTGCCGGGTCTTTGCAAGATATGGATCGAGCTGTAATTCTCGGCACAACTAGTTATGGCAAGGGACTTGTGCAAAGGACCTATGACTTAAAGTATGGATGTAAGGTTAAATTGACCGTTGCAAAATATTATACTCCATCAGGAAGATGTGTTCAGAGACTCGAATATTATAATAATTCATCTAATAAAAATCCCAAAGAAATTCCTGATTCACTAATTACAAAATTTAAAACAATAAATGGACGTGAGGTAATAGATGGTAGGGGTATTGAGCCAGATGTGAAAGTTCCCTTAAGTAAATTGAAAAAAATAACTCAAGAATTATTGGTGACCAATATGATTTTTGATTATGCTACTAGGTATAATATGGAGCACCAAACTATATTAAACCCAAAAGACTATGACCTTGCAGATTCTGTTTATAATAAATTTATAACTTACGTTTCTGACAATGGATTTGAATGGAAAAATGAAACGATAGAGTTTTTGAGCAAAATCAATAAAGAACTAGATGATTATGACATTCCAGACTCATTAAAAATGAACTTAAAAGCATTAAAGTCACAACTTCTTTCAAATTATTCTTCAAAATCCAATAACAAAAAAGAATTGCTTAAGCATAAGGAGGAGGTAAAAGAGGTATTGGAAAATGAGATTGTTTCTCGCTATTATTATCAAGAGGGTCGGGTGATTAATTCATTTAAATATGACCCCGCGGTTAAAGAGGCAATTAAAATTTTAAATGATAAAATCCATTATAATAAGATATTAAATAATTAACCTTCATTTTTAATAATGCTGCTCGTATTAAAAAATAAAAATTATAATCTTACCTACTTACTAGCCTTATCTCTAATTATAGTTGGGATTATATGCAGTAAAGCATTAATGTCGATTGGGATGGTTTTAGCCGGTTTGTCCTTGCTTTTAGAGTTTAATTTTAAAGCATATTTTGAAAATTGGAGAAATAATCGCGCGCTTCTAATTTTAATTCTTCTTTATTTGTGTTTTATTACATCATTGTTGTGGTCTCAAAACTTAGATTATGCTCTAGAGGATCTTAAATCAAAATTAACCATTATTGTAATCCCTCTACTTATTTTTTCTAAGCCAGAGCTTGTTCATAGAAATAAGGGATATTTATTGACTTTGTTTTTGAGTGGTGTTTTTATTACTTCATTAATAAATGTTCTTTTTTACACTCATACTCTTGGTGATATTATATATGATGATATAAGGGGAATGTCTTTGTTTGGTTCACACATACGATATGGTTTGTTAGTAGCAATGGGAGCGATTACATGTATTTACTTTATAAAGAAACACAAAAAGTTCATTTTCTTTTTTGTATTTGTTTTTATTTGGTTTGTCTTTTATACATATTTTTCAGAGGTTTTATCAGGTGTTATCGCGCTTCTTATCTCATTGCTTTTTTGGTTGATTGCAGAGCTTTATTTTAAAAGAAAAATCAAAGCTTTATTTTCTGTTTCACTTATTTTT
>MDTA01027571.1_pt1 | contig 10933 bp, 13 predicted proteins | sample 811151 | NCBI WGS metagenome assembly MDTA01 (sample SAMN05326648, study PRJNA326480) | marine metagenome | isolation source: seawater | place: Indian Ocean: South | collected 2010 | reverse complement strand
TCAGTATCTATTTCTACAAATCCCTTAATTTCTTTGAATTCACCTTTTACATTTGAAGCAAATAATACTGGTACTTCAAATTTAATTGTTGATAAATTTTGATCTATAATCCAATTTTCTTTTGCAAAAATATCTTTATTAAAATTACAAATAATTATTAATAATAGAACTATTTTAAAGATTATTTTCAATATAACTTCTTGCAAGTTCATCGGCTTTTTCATTGTATTGATTATTTGCATGACCTTTAACCCAGTTCCAAATTATAGAATGTTTATTTATACAGTTGTCTAATTCTGTCCATAAATCTCTATTTTTAACAGGCTTTTTTGAAGAAGTTTTCCAACCATTTTTTTTCCAATTCTTAATCCAATTTTCTATGCCTTCTTTTAGATACTTACTATCTGTATACAATTGAATATTTTGTTGATTAGTAAAATAATTGATAGCTTCAATTGCTGCTTTAAGTTCCATTCTATTATTAGTTGTGTTATCTTCACCTCCATACAAAAACTTAGGATCTTTTTTTTCTTCAATTATTACAACGCCCCATCCTCCCTTACCTGGATTACCTGAACATGCTCCATCTGTATAAATTTTAATCATAAATTATTAAAAGCATTTATTTGATGCCATTTTAAAATATCATAATATTCGAATGGATCTTTCTTAACTAAAATTGCATTATTAGGGTGAAAAAGATAATCATGCAATCTTGTAACCAATATTCTTACTGCCGCCGCTCTACATACTAAGTTTAATGAATTTATTTCTAAACTTTGAATTTTTCTTTTTTTATTATATCCTCTTATTATTGAGCTAACTAATGACTCATTAAAATTTTTTTCTTTTTTGTCAAAACACCAATCATTAATTATGATCGCAATATCATAAATAAAAAAGTCAAAACATGAAAAATAAAAATCAATAATCCCTGATATTTCACCATTATTGAAAAATACATTATCTCTAAATAGGTCTGCGTGAATTATTCCAGAAGGCAAATTATTTGGCCAATTTTTTTCAAGATATAACAATTCACCATTTAGTAGCTTAAAAATTAAATTAAATTTTTCTAGATATTTATTTTCACATTTTTTAAAAATTTTTTTCCATTCATTTAATCCAAGACTATTTTTTCTCTTAAGTGGAAATTTCATTGAAATTTGATGTAAGTCTGCAGTAATTTCTCCAATTCTTTCGCAATCATTATTTGTTGGTAAAATAATTTTTTCTCCATTAATAAAGCTAATTATTACAGCATTTTTATTTTTTATTTTATTAATAATATTATTATTTTTGTCCTTAATAGGTTTGGGACAAAGAAAATTTTCATTATTTAAATATTCTTTTAGTTTTAAAAAAAATGGTAAATCATTCTCATTAACTCTCTTTTCAAATAAAGTTAGTATGTAGTATCTATTATTACAAAAAATTTTGTAGTTTGAATTTTCTATACCTTCAATAATTTCTTCATAATTATTTAGTTTGCCTATTTTGTAATTATCTACAAAATTTTCGATTTCTGATTTATTCAATTTTGTAAATACAGCCATTTTTAACTATTCAATTTTTGAGGAATCTTAAAATAAGTTTCTTCTTTTTGATAATGAGCTTCATTTATTTTAAGAATAAAATTCTTTTTCAAGTTATCTATTAATTTTTTTACTAAAGTTTCTGGTGAGGAAGCACTTGCTGTAATTCCAATATTCTTAGACTCATTAAAAATATTCATATTTATAGAATCAACATCTTCTACAAGTATTGCTTTTTTTGAACCATAATTTTTTGCTACTTCTACAAGTCTTAATGAATTTGATGAATTGCTAGCTCCAATAACTAAAAAATAATCACATCGATTAGCAATTTTTTTTACTGCATCCTGCCTATTTGTAGTTGCGTAACATATATCATTTTTTTTTGGCTCTATAACATTCTTAAAATGATTTTTTATTTCATGTATTATTTCTTTAGTATCATCTACAGAAAGTGTTGTCTGAGTAACATAAGCAATTGTATCGTTACAATTTAATGGAACTTTTTTAACGTCTTCAACTTTTTCCACTAAATATATATCTTTATTAGTTTGACCCATAGTACCTATAACTTCTGGGTGATTACGGTGACCTATTAAGATGACAGGTAATTTTTTTTTATCAAAATGCTCTACCTCTTTATGAATTTTACTTACTAAAGGACAAGTAGCATCATAATAAATTAAGTTAAGCTCCGAAGCTTGAGCAGGTACTGATTTTGGTACACCATGTGCAGAGAAGATAACAGGCCTACTTTTATCTTTAATTTCATCTAATTCCTCAACAAATATAGCTCCTTCAGTTTTAAGACTTTCTACAACAAATTTGTTATGAACTATTTCATGACGAACATATACCGGTTTACCATATTTTTTGAGAGCACTTTTAACCATTTCAATTGCTCGATCTACTCCTGCACAAAAACCTCTGGGTCCAGCTAAATATATATTTAATTTTTTATCCATTTTATATGTATCATTATTTAACGTAAGACATTATTATTGTAATACAATAATTATGAAAAAACTCTTATTATTTTTTATTTTTATTAATCTTTATAACATTATTAGTTGCTCGGACTTAAATTTAAAAAAAGATGAGCTTAAAACTAACAAATGTCCCAAAGTTTTCTTTTCTTCAGAGAATAGTCTATATATAGGCAATAAAAAGAATAATACTAATATTGATGATATTAATTTTAAAGCAAATTTAAATAATTATGCATTTAATCAACCTTGTCAACTTGAAGAAAATTCTAATAAAATTACTTTAGATCTTCTAATATTAATAAATCCAATAAACCCAGATACCGCTGATATAATGCTTCCACTCTTTGTATTTTTATATGATAAAAATAATCAATTAATTGATAGGTATTATTTTAAATTTTTGACTGAAATAAAATACAATAAAGAAATTTCAAAATATATTGAAACTGAGTTAACAAAAAGGATATCCTTACAGACTAATACAAAAGATGAGATAAGTTTTCTTACTGTTGGATTTGTAAATTTAAAATAATTAGTTTTTTAAAACTTTAGATAATTCATTTATTGACTCACCAATTATACTGTTATGATTATCTTTGCTTAATTTATTTTGGAGAAGAAATTTAGCTGTCTCTATTGAATTAACAGAAATATAATTTTTAATTGATAATTTTGCTTCTCTTAAAAGTTGATCAATTTTATTTTCAGCTAATATTTTCTTTTTTTCAATTTGCTCATTAATCTTTTTTGAAGATATTTCTTCAAGTTTTTTTATTTTATCCTCAGTATCTAAATTTAGATTGGTAATTTCTTGTTCAACAAAGCTTTCTCTTTTTCTAATTTCATTTAGAGTTTTTTGAGCTTCATTTTTCAAGCTTTCTGCTTCTTCAATTTTAATTTTAATTTCATTTATTTGAGTATCTAAACTAGCAGTAAGCTGTTTTCTAACAGGATTAAAAATAGCAAGGATAAAAAGCACAAATGATACTGCAACCCAAAACTGTGGATCAGAAAACACTATTTTATATCTCCGTAAATATTTTTTAGAGCATTTAAAACATCAACATCAGATACTTCTAAATTTCCAACTCTTGATGTTGTAACTTTAGTAATACTTATTAGTTCTTCATTAATTTGTTTTAGTTGATTATCTTTATTCTCTTTTATTTTTTTTTCAGCACTCATAATTTTTTCTTCAAGTTCTAAATCTAGAGTTTTTAATTGATTTGATGACTTCTCATCTAATTTAGATAAAGCCATTTTTATTTTCTCATTAGTTATTTTTTTAGCCTCAGAAATTTGGGAATTAATATTTTGTTCAACTTCTTGGGCTTTTATTTGAAGCTCTTTCGCTTTTGTAAGATCTTCATTTATTTTACTATGTCTTTTTTCCAGAACACTTCCAATTCTAGGTAGTGAAATTCTCCAGAGAAATAAAAATAAAAATGTAAAACTTACTGTTAGCCAAAAGAGCTGTGAAACAAAAAACTCAGGATTTAATTGAGGCATAAATTAAATTAAACTTACATTATCCAAATAAAATAACTAGAGCTATAACAAGTGCAAATAATGCTATTGCTTCAACTAAAGCGAAACCTAACATAGTCATTGTGAAAACCTCACCTCTAGCCGCAGGGTTTCTTCCAACAGCCTGAATAAATGAAGAAAAGATATTTCCAATTCCAATTCCAGATCCTATGACACCGATAACTGCTAACCCAGCTCCGATAACTTTTGCTGCTTCTATTTCCATAAATCCTCCTATTTTAGTTAATGTAAATGATAAGCATCATTAATATATAAACATGTTAGTATTGCAAACACATATGCTTGCAAAAAAGCAATTAAAATTTCTAAACCTGTTAGTGCAACTATAAATGCTAAAGGGAATACACCTGTAAAAAATGGCATTGATACAACAAACCCAGCGAAAACTTTTAACAATGTATGACCAGCAAGCATATTAGCAAACAGTCTAACTGATAGACTTATTGGTCTTGATAAGTAAGAAATTACTTCTATTGGAATTAATAATGGATGCATATAAAATGGCACTCCAGGAATATAAAAGAATGTAAAAAATTTTATTCCATGATTTATAAAACCCAATATAGTAACCCCAATAAAAACGACAGCTGCTAGTGCAAAGGTAACAATAATATGACTTGTGAAAGTAAATTGATAGGGAATCATTCCTACCATATTTCCTATTAAGACAAACATAAACAAAGAAAAGACAAAAGGAAAATATTTTTTTCCATTTTCGCCAACTGTATCTGATAATAATTGTGCTATAAAATTATACATAAGTTCTGAAATAAGTTGCATTCGGGATGGAACTATAGAACGTGTATTAACTGTTAAAGTTAAAAATAAAGTAATTACTAAAACGGTAATTAACATTGCCAAAGAAGAGTTGGTGAAAGATATATTGTATCCTCCAAGTTCAATCTTAGAAATTGGATCTATTTCAAATTGTTTTAAGGGACTATCTTTTGCAGCCATAATATTTATTGCTTAGTTAAATTACCTCTGTTTTTCAATGCGACGCATTACACGATAAACGTTTAAAAATCCAGCTAATGCACCAAAAATGAAAAAAATAATTAGTCCTATTGGTTTAGTATCAAAATAATTATCCACAATAAGCCCGATTCCAACCCCAACTACTAGTGCGGCTATTATTTCAGTGCTTATTTTAAATCCAAAGCCAGCTCCATTTTCTTTTTTTATTTTTTTAAAACCATCTTTCTGATTATTGATATTTTCCATTTTTTTATTTAATTCTTCTAGATTTTTATTTTTATAATTCATTACTACTTTCATTATCTTTTATTTCGATAGCCTTTTCTAAATCTACAGATACAAGTTGTGAAACACCTTTCTCAGGCATCGTTACACCAAATAACCTATTCACTCTAGCCATAGTCATTCTATGATGAGTAATAACTAAAAACTTTGTTGATGAAGTTTTAGATATTTCTTCAACTAATGAACAAAATCTATCAACATTTGTATCGTCAAGAGGCGCATCAACTTCATCAAGAACACAAATTGGTGCAGGATTTGATAAAAACACTGCAAATAATAATGACAAAGCTGTCAGTGCTTGTTCACCTCCAGATAATAAATTTAAATTTTGCAATTTTTTCCCTGGTGGACTTGCATAAATTTCCAAACCAGCTTGTAACGGATCTGTCTCATCTGTAAATTTAAGATACGCTTTTCCGCCACCAAATAAGCGAAAAAATAGTTTTTGAAAGTTTTCATTTACTATTCCGTAAGCTGCTAGTAACCTTTGTCTTCCTTCAGTGTTTAAAGAGTCAATTGCTTCTCGTAGTTTTGTGATTGCATTTATAAGATCATTTTGGTCTTTTTTTATTAAATTAACTTTTTCTTCCAACTCATTAGACTCTTGTTCAGCTAGCAAGTTAACTCCGCCTAATCTTTCTTGTTCCGCAATAAGTCTTTCAACTTTTTTTTCTAATTCATCTATTTCAGGGAGATCTTTATTTGGATCAATTGCACCAATGTTATATAAGTCATCAAGAGAAACATTTAATCTTTCCCTAACTTGTGTAGAAAGTAATTTTATAGACTCATTTATAGTATTAATTAATCCCTCAATTCTAATTCTTTCCTCTCTTAATTCATTAAGCTTAACTTCTTCAAGCTTTAACTTTTTATTTGCTTCATTTGCATTTTGCTCAGTTTCTTTAAGTTGATCAGTAATATTTTCATAATTTGTTTTACTGTTATTAATTAAAATTTGTAATCTTTTCTTTTCTGAGGATATATTGGAGGGAACAGATTGTAATTTTTCTAATTCTTGTCTCAAATTTTCTTCTCTTATTTCAAGCTCTTCAATTCTTTGCTTGGCTTTGATTGAAATATCATTCCATTGTTTTTCCTCTTGGGTTAATTGTTTGATTCTTCTATTTTTTAACTGATCTAATATTGCTTTTGTAGAACTATTTTGCTTTCCATTAGAAACATATCCATCCCATCTCCATATCTCCCCATTCTTATTTACTAAAACTTGACCTGGTTTAAGTTGATTTTGTAATTCTTTAATATTATTTTTTTCTTCTATTAAACCTATAAATTCTAGTTTCTTAATTAAATTTTCTGGACCTTTAATAATTTCTGAAAATTTTTTAATGTTTTTTGAAAATTCTGAATTTTCAAATTTAAGCCTCCTCCAGTGATTTGGTTGACTTTCATCAATTGATGCAATCAGCTCATCTGAAAAAACTGCAGCAACAGCTTTTTCATAACCATCCTCAAAATCTATAAAATCAATAATTGGATTATCATTTTTTTTATCATCAATTAATTCATTTTTTTGATCATTAACATCTTCATTTTTTATAAATAAATCTCCTTGTTGTTTTAAAAGTACAGATTTTTCATCTTTAACTCTATCTAAATTTTGTTTAGCATCATCAAACAAAAATTTTTCTCTGCTTATATCATTTTTGATTTGTTCTATTCTAACACGTGTTTCATCAACAGCTAAATTTGCCCTTGTAATTTCTTTTTCTTGATTCTCTAGATTTATTGTATTTTTCTGAAGTTCAGAAGCTATTTTACTCTCCTGAATACGTAGTTCAGGAAGAGTTTGTTGAATTTTTTCATATTCAGTATTTGCTTTTGCTACAAGATGAGTGTGTTCATTGACTAAATTATTTTGTTTAGCCATATTTTCGTTTGCTTCATTTAATTTGCTTTTTTCATCTTGCCATTTTTTATAAAATAATCTTGATCTTGCTTTAGAAATATCTTTTTGAATATGTTTATATCTCTCAGCTTGTTTTGATTGCTTTTTCAAAGTTGTTAATTGCTCTTCTTGAGCTTTTAGAACATCCTTTACTCTTTCTAAATTATTTTCAGTTGCATTTAAACGCAGCTCTGCTTCATGTCTTCTTGAGTGTAAACCAGTTATACCTGCAGCTTCTTCCAATAATGTTCTTCTTTGCTCAGGTTTTGCAGAAATTATTGCGCCAACCCTTCCTTGACTTACCATTGAGGTAGATCTTGCGCCTGTTGCTGCATCAGCAAATAGAAGTTGTACATCCTTGAGCCTTACTTCTTTCCCATTAACTCTATATTCTGAGCCTTCCCCTCTCCAAATTCTTCTTGTAACTTCTATATTATCTGATTGATTGAAAATACTTGGTGCTTTTCGATTCTTATTATCTAGATCTATTGTAACTTCAGCGATATCCCATGCAGGCCTATTAGATGTACCATTAAAAATTACATCATCTAATTCACTACCCCTCATTTGTTTAGGTGATAATTCACCCATAACAAATCTAAATGCCTCAACTAAGTTGGATTTTCCACATCCATTTGGGCCAACAATCCCTGTTAAACCTTTTTCTATTGTTATTTCAGTTGGCTCAACAAATGATTTAAAGCCTTTTACTTTAAGACTTCTGAAATTTATCATTAATTAATCTGATAATATTTTATCAATGATTTGTCTAAACTCTTTTATATCTTTGTTGCCTGAAAATAGATTTCCATTAATAATAAATGAGGGAGTTGAGCGAATATTGAACTCTCTTTGAGCATTCATAACACCTTCAAGAAGGTTATTTTCTAAATCTACATTACCCAAACATTCATCAAATTCATCTTTTTGCATACCACCACTTTGCATTATCTTATATAATTCTTCCTTTGTTTTTTTATGATCTCTGAAAACCCAGTCTTTTTGGAGCTTATATAATGCACTCATATAATCATATCTGACTTCATTAGGAATACATCTCATCATCATGCTCCCTGCAAGAGCCGGATAATTAAATGGAAAGTCTCTAAAAACTAACTTTACAACTCCTTTGTCAATATATTCTGTTTTTAGCTTTTCTAGAGTATTGTTATGAAAGTCCGCACAATGACTGCAAGACATTGATGCATATTCAATAATTGTGATTGGTGCATCAACATCTCCAATGAAGAAATCATTATCATTAATTTCTAACAATGAATTGTCCGCAGATTTAATATTAGTTGATAAAAAAAATTGTACAAAAAAAATAAATAAAAAGGCCTTTTTAATCATTATTTATTACCTTTTGTTATGTTTTTACCTAAATCGAGAAGTGATTTTTTGAGGTCGATATTTTCCATTTCATCTACTTGATTTGAAATATATTTTTTTTCATTATCTGATAGATTCTTGTTTTTCATATCTAAATTTTGGTTAATATTAAGGTTATTTATGTAATTTTGTTGAATTCTCAAGTCAACAATTGCTTTATATCCAAAATAACTATTAATTTTTTCAATAATAACATCTTTATAATGCTGGAATTCAACTGCAGCCGCAGGTGAAACACTTACATTGAGGAAATTTTTATAAATTACTTCTCCTAATTTATTTTCATAATCTACAATTTTTGATATGTTTTTTGGTTCTGAATATTTCATGAAATAGGATCCTGCTATGTTGGGCCATTTTGAATGAATTACAAATTCAATTTTTCCATATTTTGAAGAGTAATTTCTGCTTATTTTTTTTATAGCATCTCCTATTTTCTGTGGTTTAAAATTTCTTTCTATTTTTTTAGTTCTTTGATTCATAAACATTAATAATTTATAGTACATAAATTTGAAAGCAATATGTTAAACATAGAAAAAAAAATAAATCGTCATCTTCTGACGTGGTATAATAAAAATAAACGAGATTTACCTTGGAGAAAGTTATATACTAAAAATAAACTCCCTAATCCTTATTTCATATTAGTTAGTGAGTTTATGCTACAACAAACGACAGTCAATGCCGTTAAATATCGTTTTATTGATTTTATACGTAAATGGCCAACACTTAAAAAACTATGCAATGCGGATGAAACTCAAATATTAAATTTTTGGTCAGGTCTTGGTTATTACTCAAGAGCTAAAAATTTATTAAAATCTGCAAAGTTAATTCAAAAAAATTTTAACTCTAAAATACCAAATAATTATGATGATTTAATATCACTTCCTGGTATTGGAGATTATACTGCAAAGGCAATATTAGGAATAGCATACAATCAGGCAGTATTTCCAACAGATGCTAATATTGAAAGAATAATTGTGAGAATTTATTCAATTGAAGAGCCAATAATAAAAATAAAAAAGAAAATAAAGTTATTAGCAAAAAATTTTATATCAGAAAAATATTCATCTAATTTGATTCAATCATTTATGGATTATGGATCTTCTATTTGTTTGCCAAGAAATCCTAAATGTGATTCTTGTAACATAATTAGATTTTGTCAATCATATAAAAAGAATTTACATTTACAAATTCCAACTAAATTAAAAAAAATATATAAAAAACCAGTAAAATATACTCGTGCCTATGTTATAGTTAATGAAAATAAAGAAATACTTGTTCGTACTAGACCTGATAAAGGAATGTTAGCATCGATGCTTGAGGTACCAAATGATATTTGGGTTAAAAATAAAAAAGCGTTAATCACTGATCAAACAGTTAAAAGTTTAAAAACTAAATTGAGATCTAGAGGCTTATTTGAGTATTCATTTAGTCATTTTGATTTAGAAACAGAAATTTTTTATTGTAATGTTAGAAAATCTCAAATTTTGAATGCTAGTTGGATAAAAAAATCAAATTACTCTAAATCTGGATTGCCAACAATTATGAAAAAAATAGTCAAAATCGCTATTTAATTTATTTAAAGTATTTTTTTGCATTTGAAAAAATTTGATATCCATCAGCAAATTTTTTTGGAATTTTATTTTGCCAGTTTGGAACATGATAATGATAAAAGGCTCTTTCTGGATGAGGCATCATAGCAAGTACATTACCATTTTTATTGGTAAGAGCAGCAATATCATTTTGTGAACCATTAGGATTGTATGGAAATTTTCCTTTAGCTAATTTATTATTCTGATTAACATACTGTAAGCCAATAAGATTTTTGTCTTTGATGCTTTTAAGAATTTTTAAAGGTATCAAAAACTGACCTTCTTGATGAGCCACAGGTAAATGTAATGTTGTAATATTTTTAAGCCATGGTGATTTTTTATTAGCTACTTTTACATTTATCCATCTGCATTCATAACTTCCATATTTATTTTCAATCATTGCTACTTCACGATCTTTTGTTTTTGTATTTGGAACTAAACCTAGGTTGATCAATATTTGACATCCATTACAAATGCCTATTGTTAATTTATCTTTTGATATAAATTCAAACAATTGATCATACAAATTGGTCATAATTTTTTTCGCCATTGCGTTCCCAGAACCCGTATCATCGCCATAAGAAAAACCACCAGGTATAGCGAATACTTGATAGTTATTAAGTTGTTTAGGATTTTGAATTAGATCATTAATATGAATAATTTTTCCTTTAAATCCTACTACTTCAAATGCATGTAGTGTTTCAT
>MDTA01193587.1_pt1 | contig 10934 bp, 11 predicted proteins | sample 811151 | NCBI WGS metagenome assembly MDTA01 (sample SAMN05326648, study PRJNA326480) | marine metagenome | isolation source: seawater | place: Indian Ocean: South | collected 2010 | reverse complement strand
TGATATCAATACAACGGCAGGCAATGACCTCAATATCGACGACACCAATATCGACTCACAGGGTGATATCAATACAACGGCAGGCAACGACCTCAATATCGACGACACCAATATCGACTCACAGGGTGATATCAATGCAACGGCTGGCAATAACGTCAATATCGACGACACCAATATCGACTCACAGAGTGATATCAATGCAACGGCAGACAATAACATCACTATTAGTGACTCGGAAATCAATTCAGACAACACAACGCTAAACGCTGACAAAATTGAACTCGAAAATACAATTGTTTCAGCAGATCAAAATCTTGATGTCATCGCAATCTCTGGACTGGACATCACCTCATCTGAACTCGATGCGTCTGATGCCATAGCACTTAATTCATACAGCACTTCGATTGAGAGCAGCACAGTAACAACTACAGACCTATCCATTAATTCTGCAGAATTAACTCAAAAAGAAAGTAGTTTTGAAGCAAACTCCTTCTCTGTCAACAATGAACAAAACTCTGATGATAACCGTAATGGTGCCCTTAAGAGTTTAGGCTTGGATGTCAATACATCGCTCCAAACAGTCGGTGCTCAAGCAAATGATTCGCCACCGACGCAAAGCAACAGTGAACTAACGATGTCGTTAGCAGGTGGAGTTAACTACATCCTCGATGACTCTGCTCAGGAATCATCATCAAATGATTCACAAGTTACCACAACAACCAGCGATTCATCCACTTCTACTTCATCTGGTTCTAAGGAAAGTAGCTCCGTTGACAACAAATCGGTCAGCAGCGATGCCTCATTAGATAGCCAATCAGACTCTGAACAAGCAAAGTCAGGCGACGATGATCAAGACAGCAAAGATAATTCAGAATCTTCAAAGGATCAGAAAACACCAGAAGGATCTGATTACAGACTTCCAACACAAGAGCTTACAATCAAACAGACACAGCAGATTCACCAAGAAAGTGAGGCGCAGTCCAGTAAATTTGTTGCCAATCAGCTTGGCTTATCAGAACAGCCTGCGATGACAATTCAAGAGATTCAAAAAATGCTGATCAGCGGTATGGCCCTAATGAACAACAGCCGACAATAAATATGATCAGGATTCTGATGTTACGCACCAATATAAGTCGGTTCAATGGATTGATTCTTGCATTCTTTGCAGTGAGAGACGCCGCGGTCAATCAGAGAAATTTCTGGCTCCTCAGGAATCGAGTTCTCCGATCCATCGCTTGGTGACGTGCGCCTCGCAGACGCAAGGCCTTTGAAAAATCCGCCAAGCTCTGAGAACAGAATTCGTCAATGGCATCAAACCAAAACTGGTAGGCACTACTGGTACTTGCTCACACAGACGAAGTTCTTAATTGGCATCATTGCGATCCACACACCAGCAGAAGACTTCTCCAATCCAGGCTTCAGTGGTTTGCCTCCGGGATTCATCGGCGCAAACTGAACCAACTGATGACCAAATGCCGTCGCTCAACCCTTCTACAGAGACCGAATCACCGCACATGTTGCAGAGGTGAAACGTCACATTCCAATCTCAACCGGGCGATTGAACCTCAGTCTGGCGGCCTACCCGATCAGAGAGATGTAGCTATGAATCTCGGAGAACATTTCAAAAAAAGGCTATAGACCTCACAACCCTGGAGAGCCATCCGTTTCCAGAGGCAGCCAATACAGATGCCGGGCATCCTTGATCACCTCGCTCTGACAGCAGAGCTGAGTGAAATTGAAGACGAGTCACAATCAGCAAAGCGGAAGAAGTGGTTCTTCATCACACGATGCATCTCGGGCATCTGGAGCTAAATCCTGCTGTTGTAGCAGAAGTGATCCCAGCCTTCACAGAAATAAAAATACCAATGCAGCTGCCTAAAAAATCCAGTCGTAGCAGAGAATTACAGTCAAAAACTGAATGATGCACCCTCCACGTCAATGATCTAATCAACAGGGAAGTCAATAAACAAAAGCCTCAAGCCAGACCAACGTCAGCAACAAACCTTTTCAAACCATCTTAAGATCAATGCAAGCTTTGAGTGTCCACCAGCAGAAAAAAATGGGTTGAGTGCGAGAAAGGAGCTATAAAAACAGGGCAGCTTCCACTCACCAGACCAATGAAACGCAGATTTCGCTGGTGGCTTCCTGCTCTGTCGCTTTATCTCTTGAGTGTTCCGATCATTTTTATATCCGTAGGATTATTCGTTTATTTAGTCATTGTTATCTTGATTACCGTCAGTGGACTTGACGGACCAGAAGCGGCTGGATTCTCCTGGTTGTTTATATTGTATATGTTTTTCTGTGGCATCCCACTTTCACTCCTGTCATCTCTTTTTGTCCCACCATTGGTATTCGGTTGGCTACGCAAGAGAAGGCTCAGGAGGTTAAGGAAGATTCGAAGCCGAAAGATCTAACACTGATGCACAGGAACTATCGAGGAGCAATAAATCGACTAAGACAATCTGGTCTTGCCGCAGGGAGAACCTAATCACTTTTCGATGCACCTGAGCGTGAACCTCTAGCTCGAATGGGGAATACCAACCCATCAATCATTCCCCCAGATGGGGGATGGAAACTGAAGCAATGTCTTTAGGGGAGGTTCGACGGCAGATGAAGCCTTGTGGCGAAGTGCCAAGGATGGATCAGTTCAAGGCTTTGCGGGCAGGGCTCGCGCCTCACCTGTCAACCAAGATGGATGGCTCAATCTGCAGCGATCCAGAAACAAGCATAAGACGAATGGTGGAGATCGCTTCTGCTTGGAGTACAACCAATCTTCAACGCCAGCCTGTTCTAGCGCCTTATTAAAGCTACGGTCCTTTTTGGAATACCATTTTTCCCTGCCAGAATGAGTGGTATATAGAGTCTTTTGCAATGAAACGGTTACTGCTGCTCGTTAGCGCTTTGCTGGTTTCGTCAAGCCCGGCTATTGCCTGGGAACCTGGCGATGACTGGCGGGATGACCAATGCGAATATGTTATTGATGGGGCTAACAGAGTTGCCGATGTCTGTCGAGGTATTTATGGGAGGGGAGAGATATTTTTAGGTATCTATTGGAAAGACGGGGCTGAGGTTGTAGGCCCCTGCAATGCAACTGAAAGTTGGCCTATTGAATACCAAGGTTTATCACGCGCCGATGCTTATGACTGGCTTGTCGAGTACTGCAATTGGTAATCGCGTGAGCAACTATTTCCAATGGAACTAACTCCAGAAAGGCATCCACTAGTTAGCGGGAAAGTTCCTACGAGGATTTGGAGTCCTAGAAGCAGCTCTTCCTTTCGTGAACGTCAAGACCACCTGCCATTACGCTGTGTGAGCCCGGATTAGGGTGCAAGACCGAGGGGTACCATTCGATGAGAATTTGCAGCCAGCACAGCTTAATCAGCTCCATAATGCATACTTAAAAAATGAAGCTATATTCAATTATCATGGTGAATTACAAGAAGTAGCAACTGCCTTGCCAGAATAAACTTTATCACTGGAAACATCACTCTAGTCCTTATATCATTGATGATGACGATATTTTTCCCATTGCTAATATTTCCTTGAATCCTGGCCGAAAAAACCGCCGTGAAAAAATTTGGTCCACCTCTAGCTTTATTCCTCATCGGACTCTGTTTCTGGTGGCTGAAACCTGATACGTCTGAACCACAAAAAAATAGTGAGAGCATTCCTTCGCAAATGCTAACAACCTGGACAACTGGAAACACAAAGCTGACTCTATACCAAAAAACAACTGGCGATTTAACAGAGGGCTTCTTCTTTAATCCTAAATCGAACCGAATATATGGAATACTTCAAGGGCGCTACAGAGATGGAGCTCTGAATGGCCATTGGATACAAGCAAAATCACAAAAGAAATGCCCTGACGAAAAGTTCGGCACTTTTTACTGGGGTAGATTTAATTTTGTGTTCGATAAAGATTCATTCGCGGGTAAGTGGGGCTACTGCAATAGTGCTTTGCATGACGTATGGGGTGGGGCTGAAAGACACAGACTACGCAAATAAAAGCGCCCGGCTCTTCTATCCGCCCTTTACGACCAAAGAGCTTTAGCTGGGGACAGTCTCATTCTTCTGAAGTTAAATCAATGGTCATCAGTTGAGATCCACAAGATTAGTGGATGGTTCTCCAAACTCTCATGGCAACGAGCGCAAACCTTCTTGTAAATCCTGAGTCGGTAGAAATATTCGGCACAACCAAAAACCACTCCAGATATGCAGACGTTCCAACAACCGTAGCAATCACCATCACCTGGCCCGCTCAAGAAGCGACCTTTTCTTCTTTACACCAGATGTAACGGCCTGACCTTAATTGAAGCTTAGCTGTATTGATGAGAAAAAAGATAGCCTCAAATCTCACCGGATTCATACAAAAAAACGATAATCAAAGACAAAAAAGAATCAGCCTACACAATTCAGTTAGCGAAGAAAAACATTAACAGCTCACCAGAACACCTATGACTAAATATTCAAGACAGCAATTTACCTGTAACGACAATCAGCTGTCGTCAGCTTAAGCTTTCCTTTTCTTGTGAGCCGAACAAGACTGATTCTGCATGTACTACGTTCTCCTTTGGGAGAAATCTTCGAAACCTCACCGTTTTTGCAAATGTAGGCCTTGGTTTTACCGTTATTTTTATAAGTTCTGTAGCACTCACTTACAGAATTAAATTTAATCTTATACCCATCACGCCAGGACGTTTCACTGTTCAGATAGCTCTTGAACGATGAGGGGCTATACACAGGAAAAGCCTTTGCCGCGTCACCCAGCAGAGAGGCAGATATCCCTAGGAGCGCAACCAACGGTAGAACGATCAGATTGACTCTGGTAGTAGAAACCATCGTGATGCCATAGATTCTCTAGCTTTAGCAAAAACCGCACCTCTGGCAATCGATTACGTGTTGATGCTAACAAAATACAACCAGCCAGTCCGAAGCTTTCAGCTCATACCCCCCGAAATCGGCTGCAAGTCAATATTTGCGCGGTTAACAATACATCAAATCAATTCACTTTATCGGCATAATGCAAGAGATCAGTGATCAGCAAAGCACACCACCGCCATTCCCCACAAAAGTCACACCCCTCCCATCCGAGGGAGCCCCCCCTTACATCCCTCCATTTAACCGAGACATCAACACCACGCTTTGAAACAGGAAAGGTGTTTGTAGACTCGTTCAGAGTTATGAATAGTACGAGAGAATATCCAACTCGTTATGGATCCGCTCATTTAACTGTCAGCAGGCATCTCTTCTATTGCTCTTGGCTCAATCGCCTATTCATTGGTAGTCATCAGTGAATCAGCAAAGAATTTCAACGACTGTGTTGAACAAGATGTTACATGGTGGGAAGAACAAGATGGACAGCTCCATCCATGGACTCGATCGAATCAGGTTGCCTTTTGCAATGGAGAGATCTTTGAAGTGGAGGTCAACAATTTAGACGCCCTAAAAAAATCAAAGCTATGAGACTGATCCCCAAGCACAAAAATACAAGCATAAGAGCATCTCAGGTGCTGGAGACACGACCCGCTCTTCGAAGCCCTAAAACAGCCACCGCTTGCAGATCTCAATGTTTTAAGAATACCGAAGTAGAAGAATGACGACTTCGCATCAAGGTCAACCCAAAAGATCAAGCGGAAATGTCCAATCCTTCGCAATTCGATGAACTCTCTTTCCAAATCTCTGCGTCTACTGATGACAGCAGTAAGCTGATCAGTGAGCTTTATGGTCACCGGAAGCATAAGCTTCAGCGAACGTTTCCTATCGGCCTAAATACCACGGTTCAGGATTCCTGAGGTCTGCTTCTTGAGGCAAGATCAATAACCAACGATGGCTATGCACATTCGCATCCAGATAACAAGCTGATTTCGTAACGAAATCGTTCAATCGATGGATTTCTGTTATCGGGCAAACCACTGCAACAGGGCCTACTGTTGCGTATAGAGAAACGTGCTCACATCCATGCAGTCTTTTAATCTCTGGCCTGAGCAGCGGATGCGCGTCATCCGCTGGAGTCTTCTCTTTGGCTGGGGAATTTTAATCCTGTCCCTGCTATGGCCAGGCATTGGCATTAACGGCAACAGCATCTTTTGGGGAAGCGTTGTGCCGGGTGGGCTTTTCATCATTGCGGCAATCAGTCACGAACTCTGGCGCCGCATCTGCCCGCTGGCTTTTGTTTCTCAGCTGGCACGGGCATTGGATCGTCAGCGCAGACGACCCGGACGAGGAGGAAAACCCGAAATCGTCAAGGTGCAACCGGATTCGTGGCTTGGGCGTCATCACATCGAATTGCAATGGAGTCTGCTCATCGCGGGCCTCTGTCTTCGACTACTGGCGGTGAACAATTCCCCATTGGCCCTGGCAGTTCTACTGCTTGGCACCGTTGCAGCAGCACTGACCGTGGGCTGGGCCTATGGAGGAAAAACCTGGTGCCAATACATCTGCCCAATGGGCCCCGTCCAACAGATCGTGACAGCAGAACGCTCTCCCCTTGGGAGCACTGCCCATGTGAACAACAGTACGCGCATCACGCAGTCGATGTGCCGCACCATCTCAAGTGATGGTCTCGAACAAAGCGCCTGCGTGGCTTGTCAGAGGAATTGCATGGATATCGATGCTGAACGGTCGTTCTGGGAAAATCTTCAAGGCAAGCGCGGACTGGACTGGGCCTGGAGCTCCTATTTGGGACTCATCATTGGCTTTTTTCTCCTACTGCGCCTCGAAGGAAGTGGAGATCCAGCCAATGCCCTCAGCCCGCTGTCGGCAACATTTCCCGTTCCAAGGCTGATCGCCTTTCCAGCCATACTTCTTCTCTCCGCGCTGATCTCCGTTTACGCGCTTCGGCTGACTGAACGAGTTCTCGAAAACATCGACAACCGCCAAGGGCGATCAGAGCCATCCCAACGAGCCCGGCAGCACATCCGTCAGCTCGCCACATTCCTTGCGGTCAACACCTTTTTCTTTTTCACTGCCCCATTGCAGGGGATGTTCGGCGAGATTGGCGACACCCTGGTGCGTTACAGCGTTCTCGCTCTCACATCAATCAGTCTTTTTCGAGGCTGGAAGCGAGGGCATGCTGTTTATCGGCGTGAGAGCACCAGCGACAATCTGCGCAAGAAGCTGAAAGATCTACCTGGTCTGGATGCAGCCCTCGATGGGCGCTCTCTGGAGGCACTCACTCCGGATGAAGTCTTCACCCTGGTGAAGGCACTTCCAGCAATCGGCCAACAAAAAGGTAAGCAGATTTATGCCGATGTGATGACCGAGATGCTCCAAAGTGGGCGGCTTAACCATGCGACTGCCCTTCTTGAACTAGAAGAACTACGTCACAGCCTCGGACTCTCGCAGGATGATCACCATTTGGTACTGCAACTCGTCAGCGAAAAACAACCCGGCCTGCTGAACAGCGCATCGTTCGAACGACAAACCGATGAGCTGCGGCGGGAGGCCGCTCGGGAACAAATCGAAGAACTCATTCGCGTCAACGGACTCGATGGTCTGACTCCATCTCAATTGACAGCCACGGCTCAAGCAGATCTCGAGCTGCTGCGTCAGGGATCTGGCCTCGATGACAAAGCGTGGGAGGAGTGCCTCCAAAGCTTTGGTGCTAAGGGCGTATGGGAAAAACAACGCTTGGAAAAACTGAGTGATCGCTGGCGCTGGATGAGCGGGCTGCAAGGCATGCTGCTGAAGGCTGCAAAGCAGGAACCACTCTTCCTACCTCTTGCCAACTGCCTCAATCAACGCCAAGAGTTGCTGCGGCACGACCTCAATCCAACCCGTGTCGCTTCGGGATTGGAGCCGTTGCCTGAATCAATCGAAGCGCACGGCAGTACAGAAGAGGCACTGAATCTGCTTTGGTTAGATCCTTGTCCTGATACGGCCGGCTGGATTCTCATGCTTGACCAGCTCGAGCATGCAGATCGATCGGCAAGACCGATTCGAGAGACAAGGGACTATCTAGGGACCTCTGAGTTTCTGGAAAAGCTACAGCGCTCTGAGCTGGATCCGGAACTAAGGCAATGCTTTCGAGCATTGATGAAAGCCTCCTTATTCGATGATCTAACGCCAGAAGGAATCCTTTGGCTGGTCAACCAAGGACCAATCACCCGCGTTGAACCAGGGGAAATAATTGTGCAGAAGGGAGAGACTATCGACCACATGTCAATCGTGGTTCGAGGAACGGTTGAACTCATCGACAATCCAGGGGAACAGAAGATTCTGAATTGCGGTGAAACACTCGGTGAATTAAATGTGATCATCGGTACTCCCCAACCGGCCAGTGGCCATGCTGGCCAAGATGGGGCTGTACTCTTCACCTTGCACGCACAGATTTTTGACGAACTACTTCGACGATCACCTGGCTTCAACCGCGGCCTGATCCGGGAACTCGCTGAACGTTCAGCCCTCGCAGAAGCTAAGGCCTGACCTACGGCGTCATGAATAACACCTAAACACACAACCACAGCTAAAGATATGAACCACAAACAAGTTCAACGTATTGCGAAGAGCTAAAGTCAATATATATAGTAAAAATTTCAAGCAAGGCCTGGCTTAAACAATTCAGTCATTTTGATGCATCAAGCGATGCTCATCCCCATAGGCTCTAATCAACTTATGACAAAGGTTTCTCGAGATAATGAGATTTAATTTTTCGTAGATCGATGGATTTTTTTCTTTCAAACGGGCCAAGTCATCTGCGCCCCAAACCAGCAAGGTAGCATTGTCAACCAATACATCATCTTTTGTCGTTTCTCCAGTCAGAAACGACTCCTCGGAAATCCAATCACCAGGGTAAAGCTTTGCGACCCTGTCACCTTCGATATCGACCATAGCGGCGCCGTCCAAAACGAACATCAGCGAAGAAAACTTCTGATTACTCTTTTGAACAAATTCAGGAGTATCGCTCGAGCCAAAACGCCTCACCTGGGCATGGTTGACGAGTCGATCAAATTCATATGGGAGCATAAGACTGAAGTTTTGCACATAAACAGAACGCCAGGTATAGGCCAAACTTGCCATCGACCTGGCGTAAAAATAGCGAGCTATCATGAATCCATTGAGACCGATACCTAGCAATGACGTACCCAATTGCGCCGTCATGCCGACCTGATCAAGACCGACCCAGAAAATGACGAAAAGATAACCTATTGATATGGTAATTGCCAAAAAACGGAAGGCAATGAGCGATGTCACTAGAAGCGAAAGAGATCCGCAAATACTTAAAAGGATAAAATATGTGTCTGGTTGAGATAAATATTCAGGCATGAACCAGGCAGCATGGAACCCCATCATGCACGAAAAAGCATCATATGGGGCAGTCGTGTTGACATAAAGATCAAGTTCAGCACTAAAGGAAGCCAACGGAAACCTTAATCATTATCAATCAATGCCTTGGCATTTCAATCTTCCAATATCGAACCAAACGCTTAGTTGAAAGCATTGCAAAATTGAGCCTGAGACAAATCTGCGCAAGCCTCGCTTGATTCAATGCCAAAAACATCACTGCCGAATTCCATTACAGATCGACTTTGGCCCTCATCTTCCTGAATACCATTCAATTCGTTTCCCAAAGGTGATGAATCAGAATCCGGAAACGCAAGCTCCTCGTCTCCACTCTTAAGCTCATACCCAAAAGCCGACTGCCCATTATCTTCAAGACCACTTTTTTGATCTATATTATCAACATTCAGCAGCCGATTCTGTGGTGCATATTGGCCGGAGGAGTCTAAGAATCCCTCCAAACCTAGGGTGTCATCGCCTCGGTTAATCGGTACAGGGCTATCAATTTGTTGCCCAGGGAAAAAACTCCTCGATGGTATTGCTTGCTGTGGCTGGGACCTGGCAGGATGATTAAATAACGCGAGGCATACGGCTAAAGCCAGCCCGCGAAGACCGAGGAAGAAAAACAGATGCATCAAGGGATCTTTTCTCTTGATCTTCAAAGTAGTCTTTCGAGACCGGGACAGGAACATGGTTTGCTGTAGAGAGCGGTCCTACAACCTCGACGAACCCACCAAACCCTTGCAAACAGAGTTACTGCCGGTTCTGGACGACTTCGATGAATATTGAAGTCTGGGAACAGGTAACGGCGATTGCGGTGACGATCGGGCTTGTGGCAGGAAATTTTTTTCTGTTCACTCCCTGGCGTAACGGTCATGACCCCCGTGCAGGTGATCTCGGGCGTAGCCAAGATCAGTCCTTATTGAAATAGGACGCTGTCACTCGCTCTAACAGCTGCAAGGACTGCAGGCTCTCCAACCGGGCCTGCGCCTGAGCCAACATCGGCTTGCCATGGGGAACGCATGATTCGATCAACGACGCAGCCTCTGATGCTTCAGCTTTGACCCAGGTCAAACAGAGCTCAATCTGCTGTGCCACATCCCCCTGCTTCAGGGCTCCGGAGTAGTTCGGGCCGACAATGGCACGAAGCAGCATTTGCAACGCTCGCTCAGCGCTTTCCTGAGTGGCTTCCACTGAATCAGTCATCGAACACTGTGATGCCACTGGCCTGTTCCTCAAGATGGGCAGCTCGATCCAGCACCGCCTTGAGCACCTCCTCAGGGGCTGGATCCAGACGTAGTTGCTGGAGGGTGAAGGCCACATCCCTCGTTGAGGTCAGGACCGCCGGTGAAACCTGTTCAAGTGGGATGGCCGGCCCGCGACGCCGGCGCTTCTTGTTCTCGGCCTGCGTCCCCGCATCCTTGGACATCTCCACCTGAGCCAGTCACTCCATTCTGCCTCCCCTGCACATGTGTCCGAAACTACAGAAAGTGGCACAGTGAAGTGAGCTGGATCAGCAACAAAATCATGCAGACAAGCCCTGCGGCCGAGACGCGCCAGTGCAGCAGCTGCGACAAAACGCTGTCGCTTAATTTCTTCGCCCTGGACAGCCGAGAATGCCGGCGCTGTGAAGCACAGCGCAGCACTCTCTTGGA
>MDTA01082505.1_pt1 | contig 10935 bp, 8 predicted proteins | sample 811151 | NCBI WGS metagenome assembly MDTA01 (sample SAMN05326648, study PRJNA326480) | marine metagenome | isolation source: seawater | place: Indian Ocean: South | collected 2010 | reverse complement strand
TTTGGTATACTCTGTAAATCTTACTATCTCTAAAAATAATACCTCCATTTCTAGCATTTGAATAATTTACTATTGATGGATTATCTTTTAATAATTTCCATTTATTTTTGATTGGATTACTTGAGGAAAATAAATATAGTTCAGAATTTAGATCTTCTGTATTATTTGGATTAAGATTAGTAATCATCTGCCAAGCTTTGCCCATTTTATAAACTAAAGTATCAGCCGCACAAACTTTTTTTAAGATGATCTTATTAAGTTTCCATTTTAAAGGAAATTTTTCTGATACATATAATCTCAAGTCTCTATTAGAAGAACTATCAGGAATTAAATATATTTTGTTTTTAAACTTAAATATAAATGGAAAGGAAAGATGGAACTTTTCTTCTAAAGCTGTACCTAGTTCTTCTATAGAATTATTCTTATATTTAAACACAACTATTTTTCCTTTTTTTTCTTTATATGAGAATTTTTCTGCAAAAATATAATATTCCTTAGCTTGCTTATACAAAAATGGATCTGCTAAAAAATATTTATTTGATTTAATTGTTTTTATACTTTTTTTGTGGTCAATTTTATGAATATCACCTTTAAAGAGTCCGATATTCCAATTATAAATTTTTTTCATCAAAAATATCTTTCTATAAATTATCCTAAAAAAATAAGTAATTACTTGAAAACAATTTGGATTTTTATAAATTTTTTTTGAAACTTTATATTTTTTTAGAAATATTAATTTTCTTTTAACATAAAAATTTTCCAGTTCTTTTTTAAAGTAGTAATTACTTCTAAGACGTAAACTGATTTGATTTTTAAAAAAATAAGGCTCAGTTTTAAACAAGCCACGAAAAATTACATTTCCTGCATCAAGCTTATCTGTTAATTGCTGTATTATAAAACCTGAATTATTAATACCAAAATAGGTCTCCCAAAATCCAGCTGGCCCACCTCTAAACACTTGGTTATCACCATGGTGAAGAGAAAGAATACCATTTCTTGAACATTTAAGTATTTTTCCTTTTAATATTTTTGACCCTAATCTAATCATTAAGTCTAAGTTCATTCTTTTTAATTTAACTATTGAACTATTATCAAATTCTAGAAAAAATTTAGAGTCATTTTCAATAGGGTTTAGTTTAATAAAATTGTTTCTCAAAATATTAAAATTTTTTTTTTTAATAATTTTTTGTTTATAAAAATTATTTAGAAAGAAATTTTTTTCAACAAATATAAGAATTTTAAAAAAGAGGGTATTTATTAAATAAAAAAATCTAAATTTAAGAAGAATAGAAATAATTTTTTTTAAAGAATTTTTTTTTTTTAAATTTTGATCAAGAAAATATATCTTATATTTTTTATTATTTTTTTCAAGCCAATCAATTATTTCAAATGAAAAAAAATCTATATCATTTCTATCAATTAAAATTCCAATCTTTACTTTTTTCTTCACTTTGAAATTTCTTTTTTAAGAGTTTCTTTTTGATTATGAATTCCACTCAAAATATTTAAAATCATAGAATCCTCTCTTCTAGACTTAAATGAAAACCATATTTTAGGAGGTATAATTACCAACTTGGGTCTCTTAAATGATAGTTGGATATTTTTTATTTTTGATTTTCGATCTTTCAATCTCAAAAAAACATCACCATAACAGATGGTAATATGACAATAAAACCTTTTATGTAAATTCCAACCTTTAATTTTATTCTTTTTTATTTTTGAAAAATATATTTCTCCGAAATTTTTGAAATATTTATGTTTTTTATTTATTATTTTTAAAATATTTCCTTTTTTATTTTTAATTTCTACTAATTTGATAATTTTTACTTTTTGCAAATCCATAAAAAAACAATTATTTCATATATTCTAAAATCTGATCTTTAGTAATATCTATTGGCAATTTTTTGTTTATCAAAACTTTCCTATACCATTCTATGGTAATTTTTATACTTTGATCGATTGACAACTTTGGTGACCAATTTAATTTTTTTTTTGCTTTTTTTATATCTAATTGTAAATTTTTTTGCTCGTAATATTTAATTTTTTTATGCTTTCTATAAGATCCATGACCCCAATATTTTATTATTTTTCTGACTACATTTTCAACATTTGTTAAAGTATTTTTTTTAGGGCCAAAATTATATGCCCCAGAATAGGTCTTTGGATTTTCAAAAATTTTTCTTCCAAGTATCAAATAACCACTCAAGGGCTCTAAAACATGTTGCCAAGGTCTATTAAATTTAGGATTTCTTAAAAAGATTTTTTTCCGGGAAATTAAAAATTTAATTGAATCTGGCACTAATCTATCTTTTGAAAAATCTCCTCCACCAATGACATTACCTGCTCTAGCACTTGCGACTCCAATATTGGTTTTATTGTAAAAACTCTTTATATAAGTGTTTATTATTATCTCTGCTGATGCCTTAGATCCGCTATAAGGATCCTCTCCACCCAACTTATCTTCCTCTAAAAAACCTGCTGATGAAAATTTATCTTGATAACATTTATCAGATGTCACACAAACAATAGCTTTAATTTTCTTTAATTTTCTTGCTATCTCAAGAATATTAAGAGTTCCAATTGAATTAATCGTATAAGTATCGTATGGGTTTGTATAACCATCATGGATGATTGGCTGTGCTGCCATATGAAAAATAATGTCTGGATTTACCTTTTTTAGATGTTTTGATAACTTGAAATAATTCCTCACGTCCATAATTTTTGTATTTATTTTTTGGTTTAACTTTAAACTATAAAAAAGCTTTTTATTCCTATTAGGTGAAAACCCGATCCCATAAACTTTTGCACCTAAAATTTTTAACCACAAACATAGCCATGCACCCTTAAATCCAGTGGCACCTGTAACAATTATTTTTTTATTTTTATAGAAATTTAAACTTTTTTTATCCATGGTATTTTTTTTGATTTCCAAATTTGGTTTAATAAAATTTTATCACGTAATGTGTCCATACATTGCCAAAAACCATAATGTTTAAAAGCCATTAATTCCTTTTTTTTTGACAATTTTTGAAATGGTTCTCTTTCTAAAATAGTTTTATCATTTTTTAAATAATCAAATATTTCTTTATTAAATACAAAAAAACCACCATTAATCCAGTTTTCAGAAGTTTGTGGCTTTTCTTTAAATTCTGAAACAACTTCTTTTTTAATAAATAGTTCACCAAATCTAGCTGGTGGTCTTACAGCAGACAGAGATGCAATTTTTCTATGCTTTTTATGAAACTCATTTAACCTATCAATATTAATATTAGAGAGTCCATCTCCGTAGGTTACCATAAAGGATTTTTCATTAGTCAAGTATTTTTTCAATCTTAATAATCTACCTCCTGTTAAAGAACCTTTTCCAGTATCAACTAAAGTTATTTGAAATTTTTTTTTTTTATAATTTTTAAAAAATTTTTTGATATAATCCCCTTTATATCCTAAAGCTAAAATGAATTCATTATAACCAAAACTTGAGTAATAATTCATCAAATGAATTAAAATTGGTAGTTTACCAATCTTAACCATCGGCTTAGGACGTATTTTGGTTTCTTCTGCCAATCTTGTTCCATACCCACCACATAAAATTACTACTTTCATCAATTTTTCAATTTATTAATTTTTTGAATAATAAATTTAATTAACAGCTTTATAATTAAATTATATTTTTTTACAAATTTCAAATTTTCAAAGAAATCTTCAAAATGATAGTTTTTTAAATTTATACTCGATTTATTATAATAAATCTTATTTTTCATTTGATTTAGATCCTCTTCGTCTATCTCATCTTTATTCTTATCAACCCATTTGCTTAGTTCATTAATATGTAGTTCAAATTTTTTTTTAGAAATCATATTTTGATGATCTCTATAAATAACTAATGGACTTTGTATCGCAGAAAAATTGTAATTTTTTGATAATCTAAAAAAAAGATCTAAGTCCTCAATAATTTCATACTTATTAAATTTATAATTTTTTTCAAAAAAAAGATCAGCTTCAAACATTGCTGACGAAAAAATTATTGGATTATTGTTTATTATTACTTTTGTGAGTTTTCCTTCTGGTAATTTTTTTTTTGACAAAAGTTTCAAATTTTTTCCTTTTATGAGAGAGTTACAATATACAATTTTATTTTTTGTTTTTTTTATTAGATCTAATTGGAATTCTAGTTTATTTTTTTTCCAAATATCATCACAGTCTAGAAAAGCGATGTATTCACCAGTAGCTTTACTTATAGCTAGATTTCTTGCCTCTCCACAGACTAAATATTTATCTGACTTAAAAATTTTTATTTTATCATTATTAAAATTTTTAACTATCTCAATACTTTTATCTGTTGAACAATTGTCTAAAAATACTATTTCCCAATTTGTATAAGTTTGATTTAATACACTTTCTATTGCCTCATTTAAAAATTCCTGTCCATTAAGACAATTAATGATTACACTAATTTTTGCCTGATTGTTCATTTTAATAAAGTTGCTTTACAATTATTTATTTTATAAATGTGATCACAAAAATTTAGTCTTTTTCTATCATGCGTGATAAATACTATAGTTTTATTTGTTGATAATTTTTTTAATGTTTTTAAAACAATTTGTTCGTTATAATTATCTAAAGCACTTGTAGATTCATCTAAAACTAAGATCTCTCGATTAAAATATAATGCTCTAGCTATTTCAATTCTTTGTTTTTGACCTCCAGAAATATTTGAAATTTTTTCTGATAATATTGTCTCATATTTTTGTGGTAATCTTGAAATAAAATCGTGTATTCCAGCTTCTTTAGCTACTTTTATTATTTTTTTCATATCTAAACTACTTGAACTTTCACCAAAAGCGATATTATTCTTAATACTTCCGTATATTAAATTTGAACTTTGAGATATTATTGAAAATTTACTGTGTAAATCTTTAGCGCTGTTTTCATCAACTAAAGTTTCATCAAATTTAAGATTATTGCCTTTTTTAAATATAAGACCAGAAATAATGTTTATCAATGTCGATTTTCCAGAACCACTTTCGCCTAATATACCTGTTATCTTATTCTTTTTAATTTTAATACTTAGACTCTTAAAAACATATTTATTTTTACTTGAATATTTATAATTATAATTTTTAAGACTAATTTCTTTTTTAAATGGAATATTGTTCTTAATTTTCTTATTTTCTAAAAAAAGATTTTTTTTAACAGTTTTGATTACGTAATCAGATGATGGCATGAAAAATTTTATTTGTTGAATGGCGCTTACAAGGCGATTTAATAACGGTGCTAATCTAGATACTGACACTATCAAAAAAGCAAAAAAATGAATATTATTTACTAAATTATCAGAAGTAGCTAAAAAAAGAATTATTAGTAAAGAAATTAATAATATAAAAAAGTACTCTAAAAATATTCTAGGTAAATTTGATAAAGTTAAAATTGATGTCAAAGATTTGAAATATTTATCTGAGGCTTTTGTATAGTTTTTATAAAAAAAATTTTGCTTATCATATAATTTTATATCTCTTATTGAATTGAAAATTATAGTTAAAATTTCTAGTCTAGAATGCTCTAGTTCATATCTTTTTGATCCAAATGTATTAATTTTTTTTCTAATAACCAAGAAATATAAAATTGTTATTAAGGTAAAAGAAATTATAATAATAATGAAAACATAAGAATTTTCTATATACAAAACAATTAAAAAGAAAATTACTAAAGGTAAATCAGCAATAATTATCAAAGCGTTTCTCAAAGCATGCTGTGTGAAAAAACTTGTTTCTTTCAAAATAGGAATAGTAAAATTCTTAATTTTGAATAAATTAAAATCTTTAAAATCTGCCTTAAGCTTACTTAATAAAATCTTACTGTCTAAATTAGCATTTATTGAGTTTAAAAATTTAACCTCAAAATATTTAGCAAAAAAAAGAAAAATAAATTTAATTGTAAAAACTAAAATTAATATAAAAATAGTTATAATCTTAAAATTACCACCAAAATAATTTTGTATAATTGTAAAGAAATTATAAAAATTATCATATTTAGCGGCTTCTTGAATATCGAATAAAATTGCAGTTATTGGAAGAATTAAAAAAATTCCCAACATTTCAAAAACGGAAGATAAAGAGGTTAAAAAAACTAAAAATATAAAGTTAGTTTTTTGTTTTAAAGTAAATATCTGAAAAGCAGCCTTTATAATATTGTCTCGCATAATTTAAATTATTTTTTATTGCAAAAATCTGCTAAAAAATTAACTAAGTTTCCCTTTCTACAGTATTGTTTAACAAAATTTTGAATAATTTTATGTCTATTTCTTTCAGTCCACCAACTATCAATATTATGGTAATTATTTTGAAAAGTATTAATAAATTCATTTGTATTATCAAACAAAATAGATTTTTTTTTTAAATCTGAAAAAAATCCAAAAGATTCATTGTTAACTATGGAAGTTTTTTTATCCCAATAAGCAAAAGTAGGAATATCAGCATTTAATGATTGAAGAAATACTGTTTGATCCCAAGAAGTTATCATTGCTTTTGATATTTCTAAAGATTTTGTAAATTTTTCATTACTATCAATTTTGATATTTGGACTAATTTTTTTTATTTCATGTCTATAATATTCATTTACATTTTTTTGACGAACTTTAGGTAATCTTACCATTAATTCTTTTGGGCATATTTTGTGAATCTTTTTTATCAAGGGTATAAAAATATTGTAGAAAATTAAATTATCATAAAAATATAAATTTGATTTGATATTTTTTTGTAATGCAATATTTCCAGGTATTACTATAAGCAAATATTTTCTTTTATTTTTTTTGTTTTTTACTTCTTTAAAACTAAAGAAACTTTTTTTTGTAGATTTAAATTTATCTTTCCATCCCCACGTAAAGTTAGTATTTGAAATAACTTTATCGTTAAATTCGTTTTGAGTAAATAAAGAATATCCGGGATTAGCACCATGTTGAATAGTAAGTAACTTTGAGCCTTTCATCGTTTGATTTCCAATCCAATATTTCAAATTGTCGTAAGAAAAATGATCAACAGCAGAAATAATAAAATTTGTTTTTTGAGAGAATAAATCTTTTGATAATTCATCAAATCTATTAAAATTCTCTAAATAGCTTTTTGGAAAAAAATTTTCAAAATTTTTTTTTAAAAATAATTCAAATTTATTTTTTGTTTTATAATTTTTTAACAAATTTTTTCTCTTTATAAAATCATTTGAGTTAGAATTTCGATAACATAGATTTCTTACTTCATTTAGATTTGTAAAAAAAAAAGGGAATGTCTTTGTTTTTATATAAAGTAATATTTCACTAAAATGTCCCATATAAGTATTTATAATTACGATATTGCTTTTTTTTTTATTTTTGAAAAAATTAAAAAAATTAAATAATATTTTCCTGATTGATGGAATATTTTCTATTTTTGAAAATTTATGAGAATAATTATTTATGCTAAATGATTTATAAACCTTTTTTTTTTGGTTTAAATAATTTTTTAAAATATCTGAATATATTAAAGAAAAAATTTGCTCATTTCTTATTAATTCATCGTAATCTAAATAATCTTCTGGAATATATGTTTTATCAGTAAAATAAAAATTATAATAAATTTCATTTCTATTAGAAATTTTTTTGATCTCAATCCACTTTCTAGTCATTGATTGTAAATAATCAATTAACCAAGGTCCTATCAGTATATTCCAATATCTTTTTGATTTATTAGTGTTGTTTAAATTATTTAATCTTTTATGGAGAAAATTAAGATACTTAAAATAATTTTTTTTAATTTCGTTATAATATTTTTTAAGCTCCCTTTTTTTTAAGAATATATCGTGTACTTCTTCAAAATTAATTTGTTTATTATTTAAAAAATAATTGTGTTGTAATATAAGTTTTCTTTTTTTTTTGAATTTTTTTATATCGTTATAATTTATTGATAAAAATTTTTTTTTCATATGTTAGATTAATGTTCAATAATTGAACAATAATAGCTTTGAATTTATTGGGCGTAAAGAAAAAAGAACTATTTTTTTTCTATTTTTTATAATCAAGAATGATTAGTATAATATATTATTTATTAAAAAATCTTTTTCCTAAATAAAAAGATGAATTTTTTTTTAGTCCAGTAACGTCTTTGATAAAAATTTTTAAACAATAATCTCTATTAGCTATATAAAAAATATTTTTGTGAAATTTAAATATAAGTCCATTTTGAAATGGATGAAATTTAATTTTTGATCTCATAAGGCTTGCATTGAAAATTCTAACCTTTTTTTTTCCTAAATACGAAAATGCACCATCATACGGTTTTGAAAAAGCTCTGATAAATTGCACAATTTCTTTAGCAGTCCAATCCCAATTAATTTGACCATCTCGATCAGATTTTAATGTTGGCCAATAAAAACTTTTTGAATTTTTTTGTTTTTTTTTCATCATTTTTTTTTTTAAGATATAATCTACAACAAATTGTTGTAAAAATTTATTTTCTTTTTGTCTAATTTTTTTAATATGATCAACTGGTAATTTTTCTTTATTTGTAATAAAAATTTTAGCAGTTTTGATAATTTCACCTGTATCGAAATCTTTTTCAATTTTATGAATATTAATAGATATATCTTTTTTTTTATTTAATAAAATCCTCCAAGATATATTTGCTCCACCTCTTTCAGATGGTAAATCAGCTGCATGATAGTTAAAAAGATTTCCATCAAACAATTTGATGATTTTTTTGGGAAATTTCCAGACAGCATTAATTGATATTCCAATAGTTTTTTTTTTAATAAATCTTTTTAAATTTATGTCTGACAAGCTTTTTACTATTAAATAATTTATCCTTTTTTTATTAAGATATTTTTCTAGATTAATTTTTAAATCGACTTTTTTTTTTGCGTGAACTTTGTCAATTATTGCTAAATATGAGTAATTTTTTTTTTTTAAAAAAATTGACAATTCGCTTATTGGACCTTTTTCATACACCCTATCACCACCAAAAAGAATAAAATCATATTTATTAAGGGCTTTCATTTTTTAAGTACAATTAAATCATTTAAAAATAATTTTAGTACCATCAAAATCAAATTTTGGTTTGGTATATCTAAGCTTATTTTTTTTCAAAAACTTTTCTGCTTTATTTGGATTTTTTGATACCATTAAAAAAAACCCTCCTCCGCCTGCACCTATAATTTTTCCTCCATAGAATAAATTACTAAGAATCATTTTTTTATAAATTTGATTAAAATTGTTATTTGTAATTTCTTTAGCTATTTTTTGTTTTTCAATCCAATGCGAATGAAACAATAAACCAATTTTTTTTGTATCACCTCTTTTAAAAAATCTTTCAAAAGCAGTAACTTTCGATTTAATGACATCATAATTATTTATAACTTTTTTATTTTTTTTTTGTTTTTTTACAATCATTGATGAATTTCTTACTTCCTCTGTAAAAACTAAAAAAAAACTTTTTTCAACTTTTCTTAAATTTTCATTTTTAATATTCAATTTTCTTACTTTAAATTTTCCTTTTTTATTTATATCTATTTTTTGAACGCCACCAAATGATGAAATTATTTGATCCTGCCATCCTCCTTCAAGTTTAAGTTTTTTTCTTTCAAGTTTAAAAGCTAGACTTGCAAGTTTATTTTTGGTCAAAGAGATTTTTTTCATAAAACTTAAACCTTTTAAAAGTCCTACCATTAAAGTGCTAGATGAACCTAATCCACTTCTAGTTGGTAGAGTCGAGAAAGTTCCAACTTGATAACTATCCTTAATTTTAAAATGTTCTAATGCAACTCTGATTAAATCATGTTTAACTTTTTTTAATGAATTTGAGAATTGAGTATCTGTAGTTTGAACTAAAATTTTTCTATCTAAGGGTCTTTTTGATAACATGATGTAAATATATTGATTAAATGATCCAGAAATTAATTTACCTCCCTTTTTTTTATAGTAAAATTCAAGATCGGTTCCTCCACCTGCTAAAGGAAGTCTAAATGGTGCTCTTATCACTATCATTTGAGCAAATACGAGTTTAAAGGACTCCCTTTTTTTATTTTCTTTTTGGTTTTCTTTCCAATAATTCTAAAAATTTCATTTGAAAATATCGCATTTTTATTTTTTGTTATGACTGGTTTTGTGTTTTTAAAAGAAATTTCTGAATTTTTTAAAATTGTATTTCTCGCGACTATTCTCCTAGCTAAAATACTATGTAGAATTTTCTCACTTTTCTTAAGACCCTTCTTTGTATTCCCTAATGAAATGTGAACTTTATTTCCTAAATCTACTAGATCTTTAAACAAGTTGTAGTCTAAAGATGCTTCATGATCGGGTCCTGACATTTTTCGATTTAAAGTAACATGTTTTTCAATAACCATTGCACCTAAAGCTATGGCCCCAACTGAGCCTGACAGGCCTAGACCATGACCTGAAAAACCAATTTCTTTCTTATAAAGATTTCTCATGTATGGAATACATTTCAAATTTTTATCTTTTTCTTCAGAAGGATATGAAGAAGTACAATGCATAAACATAAATGGACATTTATTTTTTTCAAATATTTTTTTTGTAATTTTCAGTTCATCATAAGTACAGGTGCCAGAACTAATTATCGTTGGTATTTTTTGTTTCGAAACATAATCACAGAAATGAAAATTATTAGCGTCTATACTAGCTATTTTAATAACTTTTATTTTAATTCTTTTTAATAAATCAACACTTTTCTCATCCCAAGGAGTTACGATCAAGTCTATTTTTATTTTATTACAATATTTTTTTATTTTTAAATAATCTCTTTCATTAAACTCCAACCTTGTGTCTGGGTAAACCCATCCACCAAATTTTGGTTTAGATTTGGGTATATCATTTTCATTTTTGCTGAGATAACCATTTGGAACTCCAACTTTCTCATTAAAATTTAATAGATCTTCAACATCTCTTTTTTG
>MDTA01000623.1_pt1 | contig 10935 bp, 10 predicted proteins | sample 811151 | NCBI WGS metagenome assembly MDTA01 (sample SAMN05326648, study PRJNA326480) | marine metagenome | isolation source: seawater | place: Indian Ocean: South | collected 2010 | reverse complement strand
GAAAACAACGAGCTGGAGGAGGCCATGAAGCATGTTCGTGAAGGTAATATGCAAAAGCTAAAATCACAGATCAATGAAAAGATTCAGCCTTGGATTTCCTCGCTCGATATTGCCGAGGAGTACAAAAATTCTTTCCTTAAGGGAATCGAGAACGCGTGCTCAACAGGTGCATCCAAGACCATGACCAATTTTGAGGAAAATCCAGTTTACACTGTGGTTTGTAGCGCTGCCGCGGCTCACGGCATTGCAATTCAGGAGCTCGAAGACACGCGCAAGAAGCTTCGTGATGCTGAGGAGCTCCACAAGACCGAGATTGAGAATCACGGCAGGCGTATCCAGAGCAAGACTGACGAGGCCCTGCTGTATGCCAGGTCGGACAACTCTGGTAACAGTGGCAAGCGCTCCCACGACGAAATTTCCTCGGACGGCGATGGAAACCTGTGGGACTCTATGTTTAAGTCCATGACAGACGCGAGCTCGACCAAGATTTGGTAGGCCCTTTTTTTAATCTATGAAAAACTTAATATGTTGATAGTTTTATATGATATTTCCTCTGAAATGTTTGCACTTGAGTCAATAAATGAGTTTATTCAAAAATGTAAAACAAAAATACGCAAGAAAACGTGTAGATCCGCCATCAAAATTGTAGCAGCATCAATATTTATGGCTTCAGAAGGCTGGGGATCGATGTGTTGGTGATCTGGGGGTTGGCAGACGGGAATAGGGCCTTGCCGTTCCTGACTGAAGCCACGCCTACGTAGTCCGGGCCGTGGTGGCCACAGCCAAAATCGTTCTTATTCAACTCTGGCTTGGAAGGATATGACCAGCGGCTGGTACCCTGATGGTATTTAGGCAAAAAACGTTAGTAAAAGCATAGCGACCTAAACGTGCTGATTATAAAGGTTGAGCTTAGGATAAAAACACACGGGCCTAATCGTACTGACTACAAAACAAACCTGATAAGCCAATTTCGAGATCGTGCTTTCGTTGCCAATGCTCGCCTCGGGCGCAGTCTTGGTCAGTGCGCCCTGCTGGTTCATTTGCAGCTTAGTGTAAGTAAGGTCAATTTGACTCTTCAACTCCATTGTGAACTCATTGTCCGTGATGCGCTTGTAAATCGCGGCTTCAAATGAATCGGCATTGTTGATGTACGACTCAGGAGCACCCAGTGGTTGCGTGGTGTCCTCCTTCGACTTGAGCAACAAAGGAGAGGGCAGCCAGTCTACTGCCTTCGCCATAGGAATGGGCACGATGCTAGCTTGGTCGAAAGGCTTGGACGGGTCGGCATACGCATCGATGAAGTCTGTCGGGTCATTCATGTCACAAACCTGCACATCCTTGCCGCCGGCGTATCAATAGTAAGAAATGTCCCAACACCTGTGTAAAGACTGTATTAACAACGGTTCAAAGCAGAAAGCGAGGCCCAAAGGTACGCTAGAGAGCAAAATTCACATGGCGATGTTTTTACCTGTGCATATTCCTTTCATTGAAGACGATAGCTTTTTTTATTTATTTTTTTTGCGTCAGTTGTTGCTGTACACACTAGAGACAGGCAAAATCAGGTTGTATCAATGTTTACTTACCTCGTTCGTGATATTTATACCTGTTAATTTTTTTTTTCAGCGAATCAGTATTTGCGATTACAGGATCAAAAACAAAACGTGCAAAAAACACATACAAGTAGGGGGGTTGGCAACTTACGTCATGCCCCACACGCCGTGCTAGAAAGAGAAAATTCGCCAATCAGAAACGCGTCAGTAGTTTGAAACACAGTACACGCACATATGTCGCTCATGCACGATCGTACTTACCTGACCATCGTCAAAGACGCTAAGCTCCGTCTGGCCCCTGAAAAAAAACAAGAAACAAAATTAGAAAAAAATCAAGACACCTCAGCGCAGACAGCAAATCACTATTTCTCAACTTACCACAACGTCGCTCCAAGGTGATTGAGTCCACCGCGTCCGATAATTACACCCAACATGTAGTGCTCTATGCATGGCCTGAGAAGAAGCAAAAACTTGACGTTTGCCAATTCGATTTCGTTCCATGTTTTTGTGCTCACTTTCCAATTTGCCGTGTTTTTCTCAGAAACTGCACCCTTCATGATCTGGTCCACACTCAGGCTGACAAAGTTATCCGTGAATTCATCAAAGAGTTCCACACGCGCTGCGTTGGTTTCCTTGGTAGTAGCGCCTGAAAAATCAACAGGACCGTAATAAAACTCAGCAGTGCGAACGCGCCGGCGCAAAACGTCGCGGGGGGCAGCCCCCTCCTCCATAGAAAAGGCCCTAGACTTTACAATATTTAGCCCCCTGTTGTTTTTGATCAAAATGTAAGTACAGATCCAGAAAACATATCCACATTGACTTCATTTGGCTCTGGTTAGAATATTGCAAGCATCTTAGCACCTGTACTTCGAAATCGTTGGGCCTTGCTTCAGAATTTCGGCGCCCTCCTCACCTTTCGCAATGTAGCTTGTTTTTTCTTGCGTCATCGACATTTGGAAAGTGAGTTTGGGAGAGGTAAGCATGAAATCTGGCTCCTCAGCACCCCAAGACTGCAGAAGCTGACGGGTGTCTTCTATGACGATGTCAACCGCGTTCGTGTTTTTCTGGCAGAAACCAAACATGTCCACGTAGTCGCGAAGAGTCTTGGTGACAGAGTCGTCCATGAAGTATTGATCCTGGACTTGCTTGGAATAGCTTGGCGCCAGCACCAGCGCCATGTGCACATCTGCGTATAGTTGATTTCAGGGCCAGTCAAAAAATACCCAAACGCATTTTGTCTGGCTGCAAAATGTGAAGAACACTTACCCAAATCATTGGTTGCCTGGATGGATCCGACCACTTGCATAATCTGGATAATGAACAAACATTAGCTTTCCGGTCAAAAACACACAAAATATTGTCATCAAAAATGTACTTGCCTGGTTCTTGAAATTCTCAATTCCTTTCGGTGTGCTCATGAAGTTGTGCTCCTATTTCCCGCAAAAAATTAATGTCCCACAAAAGGTTTTGCAAAAGAAAAAAAGAAAAAAAAACTCACCATGGTGATTGCCAACCCCTGGCTGAAAAACAAAAAAAATAGTGTCAGTCTGTAAAACACCAAAATTACGCGCAAAAAAGAAAAAAAGAAAAAAACCGGACTGTGTATCCAGAGAAAGTTTGCTTGCGAGACGTCAAGGTCCTGGCGGCAGACTCGTACGGGACACGGGAGGCAAGCCCCTCGTCGAACGTATAAACACTAAAAAAAAAAACAGTTAGTTGGTCTATATGCGTCGGGGGCTTACAGTGACAAGAGTTTATTTTGAAAAGACTTACTTCCATTCCAACTTCGCGTCGGGGGTTTCCATATACTGTTTTTTAAAAAAAAATTAGTATATTGCGGGATTACTGGCAACAGTGCAAAGTGATCTTACACAAACCTGATAAGGAAGGATCAACGTCGTGAACGGCGAATAGGTCCCATCTGTGATGAGTCCATCTGATAAAACGACGAGAAATAATCAGAGATGACCATCATCTTCACAAATACATCATAGCACATTCACGCTACTACTCACCTACGCGATCCTGCATGTATGGATTCGGCCCAAGTAGATGGTCGGGAAGACGGTCCGGGATGTGAAGCCGGGAATGCCGAAAGTTCCTCTTCTTGTCCGGGTGCTGCTCATAGCCCGAAGGGCCAAGCAAATTCAAGAAATCTTGCTCTGTCGTATCGCGAGAATCGCGCGCCTTACCAAGCTCGTTGCCACTTTGACCAGCGTTATATGGGAAATTTGTCGCGGCACTCATTGTCTTTGATGTGAGAGAAAAGCCCCGCTTATATATGTGTCACAACAGACCCCAATGTTTCTTCACATTGTTTTGCATGTGAATACAGCCTTTTTGTGTAAATCTTACCATTTTAATTTCGTTTTTTGGCAATAATGCATGCGCGTTTTCACACCATTGCCCGTCTTCATGGTCACAGGGGGCATGCAAACTGGGTCGCGCGCGGTGCTTGTACAAAATCAAAATAGATATGGAGCAAAGTCTACCTTTGACGGGTACGAATTCAAACGACGGGTGTCGCGCTTGCTTTCAGTACCTTGGATCTCGACCTCGTCTGACGTTTGTTTGATGTATGTCATTGATGGTACCTTTATAACATCACAAAGGGATCGGGTCTTTAGTGCAAAGCAAAGGAAAAAGCTGTAGGAAGAGCGGGCTTGAGGGGCATTTCGCCGCGATCGCACCCGTTGATGTCCGTGTCTTTTGCCATGCGGTAGACTTACCTTCAACACATCACAAATGATCTGCAGAAACCTGGTACAGTTGCGCAAGAGTTTGCACGAAATCCGCTTGCATGTGCTGTAAATAGACACCTCCAAGTTGGGGCAGGAATACAAGAGAGCACTGACAAACAAACACACTGAAATTGTTTTTCCAAAACGCCTAGGCGTCGAAATCAAAATCTCTTGTCGAATGCTTTCCCAATTATTCAGTTCCAACAGCCGTGGGTACGATCGCTCGAAATGTCCAGGCTGGTCAGTTTTGAACAACACCTTTACAACACTGTTCAAAAACTGCTCGTGGAAGCATCTCTGATGGTACGAGCGCTCCCATCCACCTTTGTCCAGGGCGGCTAAGGCGGAACGGAGTTTCTTGATCCGCGCAAAGCCATCAATGCTTGACACGTCTTCACCTTTTGTTTCACCCTTGAAGTTGTAAAACGACGAAACACTTCCAAACTTTTTTGTCAGGAAATTGATGCTGTCAGTCGATGTCATCTGGTGGCTAGATTCGTCCACCGCACCCATATTGTCATGTGTATTCTTGGCGACAAGCTGTGTGAACGTGGTGTCGTCGTCTTCGATGTAGTTCATGTTCACGATTTTAAAATTTGCCAGAACATATATATTCAATATATGTCCGATTGTCGGTTTTTTGACACTAGTCTTTTACTACATATAGTCATGAAAATTAAAAAGGAAAACGGTCATGAATTTGTTAGCTGAAAATGTCGGCCACCTCCTAAAAGTCGACAAATACCCTCAGATAAGCCTGCCAACCTATCACCTGGATTGTTACTGAATCCGGCAATCATTACAATTAAACCTACCTCCCCTTCCAGATACCGAAACGGCGAGGCTACGCCAAGTCGCCCGTGTGTGCCCATCGCAATTGCCAACGCGTGCTCCTCCGGCAGCATTTGGAAACGCCCAAAGCGCGCAAGCACATGCCCTACCGCCTCCGTCGGCACCAACCGGTTCTCCACGTCGCCGTGGCCCAGTCGCCCGCCAAGGCCTTGGCCCCAGGTCCAGAGCGCGCCGTCCTCCGTCACTGCCACCGAGTGCATGTCGCCAGCCGCAACCGCCGCGACCCTCGCGCCGCCAAACGCCCCTGCCCCCACCCGCTCAAACGCATGCCTGTCAGCCTCGTCGTTCAGGCCGAGCTGCCCGTCGAGTCCACGCCCGCACGCCCATAGGGCGCCGTCCTGCGTCACCACCAGCGTGTGGTCACTACCACATGCGGCCGTCACCACTCCCCCGCCTTCAGGCGCCCCGAACGCCCCTGCCCTCACCAGCGTGGGCACCAGCCTTTCGTTGGTATCGCCATGCCCCAGCCGACCACGGTACCCATCCCCCCAGGTGTACAGCCGCCCCCCCGTCGTCACCGCCAGCGTGTGGCGTCTCCTAGCCGCCACAAACACGACCTTATCGCCGTGTCCAAAGGCCCCGGCCGCCACCTGCCGCGGCGCTATTTGAGTCTTCTCATCGCCGTGCCCCAGCCGCCCGAATATGCCGTAGCCCCAGGTGAACACGTGTCCCGCCTCGCTCAGCGCCACTGTATGCATATCGCCCGCGGCCACCATCACGACCCGCTCACCGTTGAACCCCGCCGTTGGTACCAGCGTCGGTACAAACTGGGTTTCGGAAAATACACAGCTCCCAAAGGTGTAGACAGCGCCGTCCTCTGTCGCCACCACCGTGTGATTAGTACCACAGGCCACCATGAGCAATGCCTCGCCAGCAAATAATGCGCGCGCCACCAGGGTTGGCGTCGCCCGGTCCTCCTCGTCGCCCAGCCCGAGCTGCCCGTGCCTCCCAAAACCGCACATGAGCAGGTCGCCCGCCTCCGTCACCATGCCCGTGTGGAGGTACCCAGCCGCGACCTGCCGCACGGGCGCGGGCAGCCCGTCGACACGCGTCGGGACAAGCGTTTGCCTTGTGTCGTCAAAGAAAGACTGGCCATAATTACCGAAGCCGCATGTAAACACGTTGCCAAATTCACCAACAGCTATGGTGTGTGCTGCGCTCGCGGCCACTGCCATGTTGCTGGTGCCAACGATCGAGAGTTCGCTCTGGTTATCATCAAAGTTTTTGAAACTGTTTGTGCATTTTTTTAACGCACGTGTGGTTTTTTTTGTTTTGGATTTTAAAATTTTTTAATTTTAACTTGGGTATATGCAGACAAGAGCACGGGCGGAAAAGAACTCTCTTCAGTGCGATCACATGGGAACGTTCTGCAAGCATGATGTGAACGAGAGTTTTGGACTTCTGCACAAGTCGTTTGATGAGAAACAGACGCCGCATGATACTCCTGTTCTTGTCCATGGTTCTGACAGCCGCCATGGCATGCCATATTTGGCTCCCGAGACAAGCAGCAGCGTTTTTGACGGACTTGCTAGCATCACGTCACTGTTTGAAGAAAAGGAGCTGTACTTTCTTGCCGATTTTGAACTAGTCATCGAACTTTCTCCCCTGGGTGAGTGTGAGTTTCCGTTTCGTACAAAGAAAATGCACCGCGCATCCTACAAGTGATATCGGTGTCCATGCATCGGTATATGGGGCGATATAAGTGTCGATTTTTCTTGCGCATGTTACAAGCGATATCGGTGTCCGTGCATCGGGTCCGGAGGATAGTATACAGGGCGATATAAGTGTTGATTTTTCTTGCGCATCCTACAAGTGATATCGGTGTCCATGCATCGGGTCCGGAGGATAGTATACGGGGCGATGATAAGTGTCAAAATCTTTCGTGCCTTTCCACATGTTTGGGGGCATGTATTCTTGTTGTTCGTGGCCATGATAGACGGGCTGCTGTAGAACAGCATCCAAGCCCTCGGGGCGTTCCCACATTGGTTCTCGTTCTGCCATGTGCACGGGTTGTGCTAGTTGGTGGTATGGCGGAGAATAAATATACGGACTTGGCTTCATGAGGTCGTCTGTGTATTGAGAGTAATACACAATCAAATAAATGACGTACAAAAAGTTCAAAATGGCGAACAAGAGCGAGCACGCGAGGGAGATGCTCAGAATCTGCATCAGATTTTTGGGCCCGACCAAGTATCCTGTTGTCGTGATGATAGCAGGTATGCCAGACCCGTCTGGTGGCATGTTTCCAATCCATGATGATTTGACATCGATGGCGTTGGGGTTGAGCGTCACAGCCTGTGTCACACTGAGCATTTTGACTCCGCCCGGTAAATTCCTCAGCACCCTTTCGGGGGTAATCACCACTGCCGTGTCCTTGGCCTTGGCCGGTGTAAACACCATTTCAGAGTGAGCGGAATAGTATTTTTGTTGCAAAAGACGGCGCCGAGTACCGCCTTCCGAGCAATCCACGCCATCGAGGATGACAAACGAGGTGGGCGTGATTTTGGCCACGCTTGCAGTGGTTGAGAGCTTCAGGGCGCTTTCCAGAATTTTCTGCATTTCTTGCATCGCCAGGCTCTCATTTGTCAGGCATGCAATGTACCTGGGAACGAGCATTTCCAGAACAGCGACCCTACTTGTTCCGTTTTCAATTTCGCCAGAATTTCCCTGCTGCACGAGGTCTGCCTCCACCAACCGGGCCATGATATCGGCCGAGTTGACGTCTTTGTATCGTCTTGACGTGATCTCGGAAGCAAAGAGCGACTCGTTTCTGCTGAGGTTTTTCAAGACGGCATCGCCCTGTACACTGGTGCTTTGAAGAACCCGAGAGGCAGTGTGACGTGCCCTTCTTCGGCTCTGGGTTGAATGGTATGGTATCATGACCGCCGGACTCGAGCCCTTAAAGTCTGATTTTTCCAGGTCACCCAACGTGACACCAATTCTAGTTTCCAGCTCCATGAATGCATCCCGCAGCGTCAGTTCAACGCGCTGACTCAGAATCGAGAAAGGGTTGTTGAACTCGTTGGCCATTTTCTGTCCCTGTGCCAGCGCCCGTGCCTGGTCCTGGTATGGCAAGTCGATTTCGACAAAAAACATACACGTATTGTTTGTTTCGCCAGCGGCTGCCTCTGCGACTGACACTAATTTCCGGTTGAGTCCGAGAATAAAAACATAGACATCAACAAACATATTTTGCAAGTATGGATGTGCATCCCAAAAGGAACATTCGACGGGCATGCTTGCGCTGTGCCTCACTCTGGCGTACACGCTCTCTTCGTGCTGGTCAAAGCTCGAGTGCATGGTGACCAGCATAAAACTAAAGGTGTCCTGGACCACGTCAATTTTCTCTGTTATGTTGAGTGCCCGCAACGCCGAGGCTGTCCACGGCAGCTGGTTGGACTGCACAAAAGCTCTGCGGTACCGGTCGTTTGTGTGAAAATGCTCAATCACAGAGCTTGAGTGCTTGCGGACATAGTTCTGCATAAAATCAGATTCTCCTAAACTCCCCGTGCGAATCCAGTTAAACAAATTGTTGTCCGTTTGGTTATAAATCACCCCTGAGGTGTTCATTGGCCTTGGGTTTGCGATGGAAGTGATACTCGAGGTGACGAAATCAAACACCGTGTCTTCGACCTCAAACCGGCTGATGCATCCATAGTTTCCCTTCACTATTTGCAGCGGGCAGGTCTGCAGCAGCTCCTCGCTGGGCACCAAAAACGGGCTGTTTTCCAGGCTTGAGCCCTCGGGCACCACAAAGGCCCGATTGTTCCGAATCAAATTCCTAACCTTGATCCGCTTTATTTCGCTCAAAAAGTAGATGCTAAACATGCCTGAGAGGCGTAACTCGTACGCGCCCTTTCCCTCAGCGCCAAAAAGTGTGTCTTTTCCGAGGACAAGATAGGTCATGCTGCCCAGACCGACTTCAGGCGTATTCAGGCAAATCGAGTCGGGGTTGATTTCGTCGCAGACCTCGTTTGTGACAGGACGCGTGACATCTTGGAAGTACGAGACAGATGAGTTCAAGTCCTGTGCGCCTTTGATGAAGCCACCGACCATGTCCACGCGCACGAGATCCTGTAATTTTACGGTCGACACCGCGCGCGCGCACTGCACTTGCATGTTGTGGCGAAAGATCTGGCTTGAAGTCTGCACGCGCTCAAACGACACCTTGTTGTTCTCCGTGTTGCGGACCTGTACAAAAAAATCCAGGTAGAGTTTCTGCAGCATGGCGTTGCTTTGCTGGTCGTAACTTTGGAGCACGGGCGAGTACGTACTTGCACCGAGAGGAAAGACAAAGAGCATGTTTTTCCCCGGGGCGTCCAAAATGTCGCTGCACACCGCGTGCTGAAACGAGCAGTCGTTGCCGCTCTGGAAGCTTGAAAACGCCGGCGACAAAAGCTGTGGGCACATGTATGCACCCGCCGCAGAGGGCGCGGTATAGCCAATCCCAAATGTGGCAGAGTCCTTCTGCACAGCACTGCCGTCGACAAACTCAAAATGTGCTTGCGTAATTCGCATTGAGACAAAGACAAAGTCGTGATAGACTTCCGTCGCAGGGTCCTGCACCCGGACCATTTGAATATCAATGTTTTGCGACAACGCGTTTGTGACGGTGCTCTCTGACGTAAATGTGTAGGTTGTCGTTACGACTGAGTGGAAGCTGTTCTGGGTGTACGTGGTGGCCATGTAGTCCTCAAAAAACACAATGTCGGCAACTCCGATAAAAAAATCAAACTCCAGGGCTCCCTGCGTCACGGTCTTGGAAGCAAAACCGGTTTCGGCGTCGTGGTAAGAGAGAAAGACATCCACGACAATATCAGTGTCGCTCTGCGTCACAGTGGCACTGGACTGCGGCCCGATGGCTCCGGCCACAGACAGACTTGGCAATTCGGGTTGGGACCGGGAGCAGTTGGCAAACTCGGCCACGCTCAAAGGTACATGAAACATGGCGGCGATTTGGCCCATGCAGCACTGTTCAGTCGCTCCCGGGGCCTCGCTGGTAAACCGGCAAGGGCGGTGTGAGTCGCTGAGACCCTGTAACACACCTGCAGTGTCGGTCTTTGACAAGTATAGCAGTTTGTGGTTCGATTTTGGAGCCGGAATGCGCACGGTGATGAGCCAGCCAATACCGCGCTCAGCGTCGTCTACCCACTTTTTGTCCACCACATGCAAGCCGGACGAGTCCACAGTCTGTATGTTGTCCGAAATGTCACTCTGAAACAGCGCTGTAAAGGTGAAATTGTGTTCGCTGCATGAGGCATTCAGTATCGCTGGCGCCTCTGACAGGGTGGACGTGATCCACTCAAGTGGGATCTCGAGAAACAGCGACCAATGCCGTGTCTTGTCTGAGACCTTGTCAACGGTGAACAGTGTCTTTGCCAGAGACACATTGGCAGCGTCCATGAACATTGCAGAAGCCGAAAACCGTTGCAGGATCGCCTCTGCCAGCAAGCGCACCTTGTGTGGTTGAGCAAAGGGTCCCGTGTCCGTGAATGCGACTCGGAAACGCAGCCCATCACTCGAGCAGGCTTTATTTGGGAACCCAAGCGCCAGCTGTTTTTCAGGACATGTGCATGTAAACTCGTTAAATCCTGAAACGCATTCCATCATCACATCACAGGCCATATTCTGATGGCACATATCTTTTGCAACCAACTCACAGTCCACTATGCTTAGCGACGATGGCCTGGGAAACAAAGCACAGGTGTCGCTGGTATACACCCCAGTGGCGTGTGTGTCTGATAAAGTGGTGTATGGACCACCGTGCTTCTCACTGTCCCATAGCAGCATTT
>MDTA01157864.1_pt1 | contig 10937 bp, 9 predicted proteins | sample 811151 | NCBI WGS metagenome assembly MDTA01 (sample SAMN05326648, study PRJNA326480) | marine metagenome | isolation source: seawater | place: Indian Ocean: South | collected 2010 | reverse complement strand
CGGGTTTGTCGGTCTCGGCCAGAGATGGGAAGCTTCCGCGCAGAAAAGCCTGGATTTCGCTGAGGGCGGTGCTGCGGAACTTCACCGCCGTTTCGGCGGAGAGAATCGGATAGCTGCGGTCAGCTCCCTCGCCATCGCGCAGGTGTCGCCAGCGGTTGGATTCCTTCTCCTTCAGGGTGTTGAGGGCTGCCTCGAAGTCGTAATCCTTGACGGTTCCCAGCTCCGCCGCCTGCCCGGCCAGGGTCTCGCGCAGCGGACCCAGCCCCTTGGCCTTCAGGGTGTCTGGCAGTCCGAGGACGGGGGCATAGTGATCGAGCAGGCGCAGTTCGGTTTCCAGCATCAGCGGCCAGGCCCCCTGTTCCTCCTCGGCGATGCTCATCTCCGCTTCAGCGGAGCGCATGGCATCACGGTGGAAGCTCAGCCACTTGTAGTAGGTCTTGTCCTGCGTGGGTTTCTTGGCGGCGGCCCTGCCGGTGACGATCGCGGGAAGGGCATTTTCCGCTTTTCTCAGGAACAGGCGATCCTCCCGCTCCAGATTCATCGCACCCCAGCGCTGTCGGTACTCCCAGAGCTCGACATAGCGGGAGACATCCTGGGCAGTCCAGCCCAGTGACTTGAGTTCGTCGCCGCGATGGGAGGTTTCCTTGGGCACGCGCTGCTCATCAAGCTCTTCGGCAGCGTAGGTGGCGATGCTCAATCGGCCGGTTGTGCGCTCTGCGGATGTCGGCGGAGGTAGTCCTGAACCTGTACGCGACGTGATTCGTCGTAACCCACCGGCAACCACAGATCTCCGGCGTCGGCATTGAAGTGGATTTCCCAGTGATACAGGCCTGTGTAGGCACGCGGATCCTCACGGATCAGGGAGGCGTAGAGCAGGACCGCCTTGCCGTAGTAGTCGCTGTTGTTGTAGCCCCACAGGCCGCGACGGATGTCCTGGAGGCCCCCCCGTCTCACCAGATAACGGGCGGCTGCCTGGATCGCATCATGGGGATCGCGGATGTCCCCAGCTCCAATGCCGGGTTCCGCCCATGTGGTGGGGAGAAACTGCATCGGTCCACGGGCGTTCGCCACCGAAATGCCGTCGATCCGTCCCATCCCCGTTTCCACAAGGTTCACGGCTGCGAGCACCTCCCACTCAATGCCTGTGGCAGCCTCCGCTTTGCGGTAATAAGAGATCAGCTGTTCAGCGGGTTCGGGCTGGATGATCCGCCAGGCCGGGAGCGAGGAAGGCCCTCTGCCTCTGCTCATGCGCAGGAACTCCCGCCGTGCCGCCAGGTGCCGTTCGGCGATGCTTCGCCAGCGTGCCGGCAGAGCCGCTACGACCCTCTGCGAGCGCGGATGGTCCTTGGACAGCACCCGGTAGATGACCTGCTGCTGGTGGCCAAGGTCGGGCAGCTCGTCGGCTGGTGTGGCCGGATCCCGCAGAGCCGACTCCACGGTCACCAGCAGCTTGGCCGCAGCTTGATCGTCGCCAGGCACCCGCGGGTAACGACGCTCGGCGGTGCTGGGTGCTGACGCCACGATCGGCTCCTGTGTCGGTGCCGGCGTGGAGGCCGTTGATCCGCCTGCGCGGTTCTGGTTACCCAGAGCGGTAATGGTCAGACCGAGACTGGCAAGCACCACAGGGATCAGCAGGACTGGACGGAGTCGCATGACCGCTTCCTGTGGATGAAGTGGACCCTACGGCGAAGGTCAGGCCTGAAGGAATGTGCTGCGGTCGTGAAAATCCGCCCGGTGCTGTGGATGGCTGAGAGCCCAGTGACTGAGACCGGCCTCGCCGCGGTCGAGCACGCAGCTCAGGGCCAGGTCTGGGCAGATCTCGTCAGGCCACCAGGGAGCCAGTGGAAATCTTGCGTCCAGGCGCAACTGATGGTGCCTGCGTCGCAGGCGGGTCAGCGGGGCTTCCACCAGCGCCTGAGGGTGCTGGCCCTGCCGGTAGTCATCGAAGCGGTAGAGGGCCCAGTCGCCGCTCGCCGAGAGATTGATTTCCCAGTAGTTCGTGCATCCCGGCAGAGCCACGAAGGCTTCGAAACAGGTGGTGGTCCACAGACCATCCCGGCGTTCGCCTTTCGTCTGCTGTCCGTCGATGAGACCGCCCGGAATCACGAGATCCGCCAGGCCAGAGGAGGAGGTGGCGAGCACGCCGTAGCTGAGTTCGAGCCATCCATCCCGGCTCCAGATCATTTCAGCGCTCACCTTCAGGCCAGGGGGAAGCCCCCCTTCGAAGGGAACCAGGCGCGAGGCCTGGCGGAGCATCACGGCAGGGCGAGGCATCTCAGCGTCCGTTCTCGATGTCGGCTACCAGCCTTTGCACCAGGGCGCGGATTCCGTCCATTTGAGCTTCGATGCTGGCCGTCAGTCGGAATTGCACGGCGGCGCGGTGCAGATTGTGGTCTTTGCGGCTGGTGCGGAAGTAGACGTCCCCCTCGAGATGGTCCGTCAGAAATCGCAGTCCCAGTTCGAGGGGGATCAGACGGATGCAATCCGGTAGGTAGTGAAGATCCCACCTGCTCAGGAAGCCCCTGGCCACCGTCAGGTAGCCGTCAAGGATCGCTTCGCAGAGACCGAGATCGAAATGCACGGCATCGAGGTTGGTTTCCTCCTCGCCGACGGGATTGCAGCAGGACCGCAGGCAGTCGCCGATGTCGTAATGGACGAGGCCCGGTTTTACGGTGTCGAGATCGATCAGGCCGACAGCCTGTCCGCTGGACTCGTCCATCATCACGTTGTTGATCTTCGGATCTCCGTGAATCGGACGGTGCCTGAGTTCGCCTCGCTCCAGTGCGGCCTCGAGCACATCAATGCCCTGGCGGCGCCTCTCCACAAAGGCGATGGCCTGAGCAAGCAGGGATCCTTCGGGAGCGGCCGGCCTGGCCACGGAGTCGAGGCGCTTCAGATAGGCCGGCGTGACATGAAAATTCTCCAGAGTGTCGGCGAGGTGTTCGGCCGGCAGGTCGCTGATCAGGCTGTGGAACATCCCGAGGCCGTAGCCCACCTCCCGGGCCTGACCGCGATCGCGGATCACATCCGAGGTTGTGGCAGCGCCGATGTAGGTGATCGAACGCCAGAACTGACCGTCCTGCTCCACCCAGTGGGCGTCTTCCCGGCAGCGAACGACGGTGGGAACCTCCCAACGGCGTCCACTCAGCTCAGGGGGAGGTGAGGCCAGCCGACGCTGCACGTGATCGCCCAGGGCCACCAGGTTTTGCATCACCAGATCGGGCCGCTCGAACACCGCGGTGTTGAGGCGTTGCAGTACGAAGGCTCCTCCCTGGGCTTGCCCGTCATGCGTTACCAGAAAGGTCTCGTTGACGTTTCCTGAGCCAAGGGCCCTGATCGCGGTGATCCGCTCACGGGGATGGAAGCGATCGGCGATGGCTTCCACAGCCTCGATCATCAGCGATTGCAACGCATTTATTACCGAACCATCGCGCTGTTCCTGGTCAAGTCCGGTCTGGGGTGTGCAGAACAGCAGCCGACTCAGATGTCGAGCTGGCTTTCGATCACTGTTCCATCTGAGTTTCGATCACGTCCATCAGCTGCAGATAGGCGGGCAGGCCAGCGTTCGCCTCGTCCAGGGTGACCTCACCGCGCATGGCCTGTCGCGCATTGTCCGCGATCACGGCGTTCACGACCAGATCCATGGCTTCAGGCACCTCAAGGTTCTGGAGCGCCTCGACGTAGCGACGGGCGTGGGTGGGGCGGACCGACTCCTGGCAGTAGTTCGTCAGCTCGCGGCTCTCCGTCATCACCCGATAGGCCGTCTCCTTGACTGCCGGACGGCCGTAGACGGCCATGTAAAGCAAGTTGACCATCGACGCGTCATGGATCGGGATGGCGTATTGCCGAGCGATGAGAGGCCAGTAGCGAAGCGACTTCAGACCTTCCAGAGCCCCTTTGCGCAGTCCGGTCTCTTCGCACCAGGCTTCCAGCTCCTCCATGGAAGCGGGGCAGCGCCCCGCTTCCCGCATTTTCCGAGCCATGGCCTGACCGGCCTGGAAGTTGCGGGTCGGACTACCGGAAACAGGCAGCATCATGCTGCCGCGGACATCAGCCACCATGGCTGTCAGCTGAGAGAAGGTGTGATCGCGCACCTTCTCGAAGTCACCGTCACGCACCAGGGTGGCTTCAATGCGGGGAACGGCGTAGCCAAGCTCCGTCAGCGGAATCGGCTGGCGGTGGTAGAGCTTCTGACGATCCGTGCGGGCCATGGAGACCGTGGCGGCCTGATCCAGACACTGATCAAGCAGCAGGGTCAGCAGCGTCGGCAGCACGCCGGGGTTGTCCTGGTGGTAGGCGTAGCCGAAACCGGCGAACACCGAGGCCATGTTCTTGGCGGCCTTGATGTACTGGCCTTCCACGTTGTGCACTCCGGCTGCCACCTGGATGTTCGGGGAGAGACGATCCAGCAGCTGCGCCCCGAGCATCGCCGTCAGCGCATTGGGATGGCAGAAGTTGGCGGTGAAGCTGTCGAAGGGGTTACGCAGGGCTCCATGGCGGTGGAAACCTGAGAAAAAGGCAAGGTTCGGCTGCTTCTCACACAGCACGTAGGCGGTGTTGGAAATCGGGTCATGGTTGAAGGATCCCGCCAGACAGGCCAGCACCACCTGATCACGCCCCAGCTCATCGCGCAGCCGGCAGGCTTCTCGCAAGTCCTCTTCGACGTGGTTGCTGTTGGCACTGAGTACCACCAGCTCGCAGCGCTGAATCAGATCCTGGAGGGTGTTCGGCACCTGTTCGCCAGCCTTTGAGCTGGTGCCCATGCCGATCACCGTCTCCACGTGACCGGTGTCCATGCTGTCGATGGCGTCCTGGTTGAAGGCTCCAAGCAGGTCCCTCCCCGGGCGGGCGGCCAGCATCAACCGCCCCGCTTCGTTCTGCATCGCGCAGTTGTAAGCCAGCGAGGCGGGGTACAGCCCGACGCTGTAGAAGCCCACCTTGGCTGAATCGAGCTCCAGGACTCGCCGTCGGATCGACGCGGCGTCGACACTGCAATCGAAGAACGAGTTCCGCATGCGAAGAGCCTACGGATCTCACCTCCGAAGAGACTGGCGTTGTGCTGCTTTCCATCGATGACCCTCACCCTCTACGGAGCTCCCCGCACGCGTGTTTCGATGCCGCGCTGGTACCTGGAGGAAAAGGGAATTGCGCATGAGCTGGTGATGCTGGATCTTGCGGCCCAGGAGCATCGTCAGCCCCCTTACCTGGCGGTTAATCCCTTCGGCAAGCTTCCCGCTCTGATGGACGACAGCTTCCAGGCACCCGACGGTGGGCCTTTGAAGCTGTATGAGTCGGGGGCGATCCTGCAGCACCTGGAGGACCACCACAGCGGCGAGGAGCGCACCGCCGCTGAACGCAGCCTGACCAGCCAGTGGCTGCTGTTCGCCAACGCCACGCTGGCGATCGCCCTTTTCGTGCCCAGCAACCGGGAGCGGGAGTTCCCTCGCCTGATGGAGGAACTGAACCGTCAGCTGAGTTCAGGTCAGCCTCTGGTGGGGAACCGATGGGGAGCAGCGGACTGTGCGGTGTCCGCTTATCTGGCGTATCTCCCGATTTTCTTCCCTCAGGAGGATCTGACGCCGTATCCGGCTGTGCAGGAGCTGATCACAGCGACACAGCAACGACCGGCCTATCGACGGGTGATGGGTCTCGACTGAGTCTTGAACGTCTGGGAAGGGGGCGTTCTGGATCACCGCGTGCGGTTTCGAGGCGCCTGTCCGTCTCCGGCCAGCAGTCCCTGTTGCCAGCGCGCTGTCTGCCGAAGCAGCACGGCTGAAATCAGTGCCGTGAGCACGCCAAGCCAGCTGAACTGGCTGATGCCGATCACCGCTGCTGAACCCCACAGGGCTCCCCAGAGCCAGGGACGCAGGGCCTGGATGCGGCGAAGCGCCGCCGAGCAGCTGCGGCAGTTCACCGTATGGCTGTGATAGCGATCCATCAGCGCTGCGGTGTCAAGACGCGGTGGCAGAGGTTGTCCGATGAAGGGTTCGCCGCCATTGCCGTTCAGCCAGCGATGCAGCGCCCTGACATAGACATCGGAGCTGGTTGGAAGAAAGAAGGCCCGTTCCGCTTCTGCGCTGCCGCCGGCTTGCTCCAGCACGCGCTCCTGCCAGTGCAGAAAGATCTGGTCGTCCTCGAGAACCTTGTGGTTGCCGATGTGCTGCAGCCAGCGAGGTCGCAATCCGATCAGCAGCCGTGGGACCGCTGACTGGAACTGAAAGGGGAAGCGGGCGAACAGGCGGCATTCCCCGCGGCGGATCGGCACGGCGTAGACCACCGTGAGGATGCGTGCGAATCCCTTCGCTGTCAGGTCGTGCCACATCAGTTGTGGGGCATCGAACCTGGTGGATTGGGACCCGAGCTTTCCCTTCCGAGGCCCCTCCTCCCAGAAGGCCTCGAAACCGTCCTCGCCTTCGCGGGTGATCAGCGCATGAACCGGTGACGCGTTGTCCCGTCTGCCCACGGTCTTGTGATGGGTGAAGGGCACATGGCTCACATCCAGAACGTTCTCCAGCAGGGTCGTCGCATCCATGGGCAGGTCACGGAAGGTGTCCTGAATCGTCCAGCTGTCCGGGTTGTCCTCCAGAGCCGGCACCAGCGGCAGACGGTCCTGGTCTGCGGACTCGGGCGCCCCCGTCCAGACAAACAGCAATCCCTGGCCCGTGGCCGTGGGCAAGCTGGCGCAGCTTGAACGTCGCCCTTCCGGACGGGTGCTTTCCTCGGCCTGCGGGATGTGACGGCACTGTCCATCTCCGTCAAAACTCCAGCCGTGGTAAGGGCATTCCAACAGCCCATCCCGATTGATTCTGCCCTCGCTGAGCGGCACGAGCCGATGCGGGCAGACGTCAGGAAAGACACGCCAGAGATCTTCAGAGCTGTCCCACCAGATCACCAGATCGCGATCCAGCAAGGTGAACCGACTGGGCTTCGCTGGATCGAGGTCCTGCAGGTAGGCGACAGGCCACCACTGCTCGGTCCAGGTGGGATGCATGACGCGCCTTGGAAAGGGGGGCCATGATCGCCAGGTTTTCGGCCCGCCGTGTCGCCATGCCGCGCCTCACTCCGGATCAACTGCTGCAGGAACTGACTGTTGTCGACGACCTGCTGATCGTGCAGGACCTCGATGGTGTGTGCATGCAATTGGTGAAGGATCCGCTCACCCGCCGGATGGATCGCAGCTATGTAGAGGCGGCGGCTCTTCTCAAGGGCGCTTTCGTGGTGCTCACCAATGGAGAACACGAGCGGCGCCGCGGTGTGAACCGTCTGGTGGAACAGGCGCTGGAGGATGAGGGGCGACCGGCGCGTGAGGGTTTGTATCTACCTGGGCTGGCGGCCGGCGGGGTCCAGCTGCAGGATCGCCACGGCAACGTCAGCCATCCAGGGGTGAGTGATGCCGAGATGGCTTTTCTGGCCGCGGCTCCGGCACGGATGGAAGCGCTGCTGAGGGAACGTCTCCCGGCGGTTCTGCCCGAGCTGGATCCAGGCGATCTTCGAAGGCTTGCCCATGAGGCGGTGCTGGACACCCAGGTGTCTCCGACCGTGAACCTCAACGGGCTGTTCGGTCTGATCGCGTGCGACGTGCCACGGCAGCGGCGGCTGCAGAGCCTGCTTGAGGCGTTGATGGACGAGCTGCTGAACGAGGCGATCGACGCGGGCCTGGAGGGTGCCTTCTTTCTGCATGCGGCACCGAACCTCGGCCGCGATGCAGCTGGTCGGGAACGGTTGAAACCGGCAGAGCACGGGGATGTCGGAACCACCGACATCCAGTTCATGCTCACCGGCTCAGTGAAGGAGGCGGGACTGCTGGTGCTGCTGAACCGCCATATCTCGGCACGTTGGGGGGAAGCGCCCCTTGGGGATGAATTCCACGTGCGGACCGCGCCTGGCGACCATGAAGGACTTCTCGAGATGGCACGCACCCGGATCCCGCCCGAACGGATGCCCCTGCTGGTGGGCGTTGGGGACACGGTGACGTCCACGGCGTCTCCCGACGGATCGGGCTGGCTGCGGGGGGGCAGCGACCGCGGCTTCCTGACACTGCTGCAGGAGTTGGGAACCTGGAGCGGCCAGAACAACCGGGTGATCCTTGTGGACAGCAGTCATGGGGAGGTCGACCGTCCCAGCCTGGCGGATGGGCAGCTGGTCGGAATCAGTGATCCGCAGGATCCGCTGCGGCTGGATCTGTTGATGCCGGACGGACCCTCCGCTTATGTCAGTTGGTTTGAGCAGCTGGCTCGGGCTCGTTCGTCGTCGTCGGCTGATGGTCGACCCACTCCCGGGTCGGTGTGACCCGCAGCAGAAAGGGCATCTGGGTGATCGAGGGCTTGCCGCCGCTGACCCAGACCGCCTGCTCCTGGCTCCATGGCCGGGTCCCTGGAATGATCAGTCGCGACTTGGAGGCGTGATCCGGCAGATAGGCCGCCAGAAACCCCTTCTGCTCCACGAAATGTTTCAGGTCCCGGAAGTGGACTCCATCGGCTGTTTCCACCAGTTCCAGCTTCCCGTCCGCCCGCAGCCCGTAGACGATCCGAACATCAGCGAGATGCATCTCGCCGTAGACCCCTTCATAGGTCTCGGGAGCGTCCCGGGTGGTGTTGGTGAAGGCGTGGAGCCCTCCGATGAACAGTCGGAGCTCTTGTTCCAGCTCAGGGGTGAGCGGTCCGTAACCGAACTCAAGTGCGCCGCCGTGGGTGATGCCCATCCAGGCCCGTTCGCGGGCCGCTGTGAGATTTCCCGCCCGCCAGGTTCCGTTGGCCAGCATCAGGTCACCGTGAAGACGCATTCCCAGATCGCCGTTGCCCCGTCCGCGGGCAAAGGTCGGTCCCGACGTGAACAGCAGGGCTTCGGTGTCGTCGTTGGCTTCCATCTCCCGGTTCCAGCCCCCGAAGAACTCAACGTGGATCCAGCGGGGATCGACGACAGCGCTGTGGTAGCCGATGCTCACGCTAGTGCCGTCCGGCCGCAGCAGGTCCAGATTCCGGCCCGGGTGGAACCGCATCAGGTCGGCGCGGGAGGGAGGTGGCGGTGGCGGAGGCACGGGCTCGGAAAGCATGGTGCCGACCACCGTTGGCAGCGGTGCCTGCCGGTTGTCCCATCCGTGCCACCACAGGGCACAACCGATCCCCCCCATTGCCGACACAAGGCACCACGTGACAAGGCGCAGAGTTCTCACCGAAGGACCGGGAGCAGCGGAATCAGAAAACCTTGTCAGTCTGAGCCGTTAAGTGAGGTGAAGCAACATCAAGAAGGCATCAATGGTTCTTCGAAAACATTGCCAGATGAACGATGAATTACGACAGTGAGAACATGGATTCGGAGGCTCCCAGATGGATGACACGCCACCCGGCCAGCACTACGGAGTTTGCTGACGTACAGGCCCCTGCTCCAACAGTCTCAATTCACTAAAGAAGTCTTCAGGACGACTGAGGCCCTTCAAGGCCTTGGATCTGTCCCATTCCCCGATGCATCGTTTCAGGTGCCCCCGGGCACTCCGACTTCATACTTGGACGTCATGGCCCCAGGGCTCTTGGCAGGTACTCCGTTCGAAAACTGAATTTCTTTTCTATCAATCAGCCTGTCTGATTGTCTCGATCACAACGATCTGGATGTCAATGACCATCGGATCGCGAGGCCCGGTCTGAAAAGATCGGGCCTTGTTGTGGGTTGTGCTGCCGTTGACTGCCGGTTCCAAGCCGTTCCCATCCCTGCTGCGCGGCAGGTTGAGCACCCTGCAGGTGAACCTCGGCTACCGCTGCAATCAGAGCTGCCGCCACTGCCACGTGGACGCAGGACCGTGGCGAACGGAAATGATGGCGGATTCCTTGATGCAGTTGATCCCGCAGGTGATGCGGAGTCAGCGCATCGGCTGTCTTGACCTCACCGGCGGAGCCCCTGAGCTGCATCCGGGATTTCGAACGCTGGTCCGCCAGGTGAGAGCCGATGGCGTCGACGTGATTGACCGCTGCAATCTCACGATCCTGTCCGAGCCGGGACAGGAAGACCTCGCTGAGTTTCTGGCGGATCAAGGGGTGCGGGTGATCGCCTCGCTGCCCTGCTACAGCGAATCCAATGTGGATCAACAGCGGGGGAACGGAGTCTTCGAGCGCAGCATCAGCGGGCTTCGCCGGCTCAATGCTCTCGGCTACGGCAACGGAGACGGCCGCCTGGAGCTGCATCTCGTCTACAACCCGCAGGGTCCATCCCTCCCCCCGGCCCAGGGTCCCCTGGAGGCGGCCTACAAAAAAGAACTGGCCGACCTGGGGATCCGCTTCGATCGCTTGCTCACCCTGGCCAACATGCCGATTCAGAGGTTTGCGCGGGAGCTGGATCGGCGCGGTGAACTCGAGCCTTATCAGCGGCTGCTCGAGCAGGCTCACAATCCCGCCAACGTGTCGGCCGTCATGTGCCGCGAGTTGCTCAGCGTCGACTGGCAGGGCAACCTCTATGACTGTGATTTCAACCAGCAGCTGGCGATGCCTCTGCCGGGACGGTTCCGGCGTCTGGAGGATTTGATGCTGGAGGACACCGTGATCACAGGACAGATGATCCACACCGATCGCCACTGCTTCGGATGCACCGCCGGTGCTGGCTCCAGCTGTGGAGGAGCCCTTCAGGGATGACCGGGGTCGTGATCGCTCCTCTGGTCTGCGCTTGAAAGCCAGTCCAGCCGGATCGAGGCGGGGGCGAACAGGAGCACGCTCTCGCCCACCCGCTGCTGGTGACCATCGAGGGCATGAACGCCTCCGCTGACGAAGTCGGCGGTTCGCTGGGCCTGGTCTGGATCCATCCGGGACAGGTTCAGCAGCACAGTTCGCTGCTCCCTCACGGCAAGGAGCGCGTCCAGACCTTCCTCAAAGCACTGAGGTGTCATTACGACCACGTCGTGCCAGCCGTCGGAATGGGGAAAGGACATAAGTCCATGATGGTGGGATTGGAAT
>MDTA01066703.1_pt1 | contig 10937 bp, 8 predicted proteins | sample 811151 | NCBI WGS metagenome assembly MDTA01 (sample SAMN05326648, study PRJNA326480) | marine metagenome | isolation source: seawater | place: Indian Ocean: South | collected 2010 | reverse complement strand
CAGAGGTAAGTTCCATTAGCTATACCACCGATATTAAAAATTATTTTATTTTTTGATTCTTCGCTTAATAAAAATTTATGAAAAGCTGGAATTAGCGGCGCTCCTTTGCCTCCCTTGCTAATATCAAAATTCCTAAAATCGCCATATACCGGTATTCCTAGTTCTTTTGTTAGAGCTTCTGGTGAGCCTGCTTGTAGACTAAATTCATCAGTATGAGAAATAGTCTGGCCTGGGAATGCAATTGCAACAATGTCTTCTTTAGATCTTCCTGATACTAATTTATCTACCAAAACAATACTTTTATTTGTGATCTCTTTAGATATGAAATCTTCATCCATTGATGATTGATAGTTTTCTGAAAAATTAACGGTCTGAACATCCTCAATTTTTAGACCATTCTCAAAACTTACCAAACAGCCATCTAAGCTATCTCTACTAGTGCCTGACATTAGACCAATGTATAAATTGCTCATTGAATGCTTGAGATATTTGAGATTATCTCTGTTCTTTCCTCAACTAACTTATCGAAATACTTTTTGTTATAAGAATTTATAGATTGGGCATTTGGTGGTTCGACTTTTACTGGATCCGTATGTTTGCCATTGATATGGAATTCATAATGCAAATGCGGGCCAGTTGCTAAACCAGTTGATCCAACATAGCCGATAGTTTGGCCTTGAGTAACTTTTGCTCCCTTTTTAATACCATTCGCAAAGCCTTTCAAATGGGCATATCTTGTCATGTACTTGTTGTAATGCATAACATCAATATAGTTCCCATAGGAATTTGAATACTGCGCGTTTTTTACAACTCCATCACCTGTAACTTTGACAGCAGTCCCTGCTTTTGCGGCATAATCAGTTCCTTTATGGGCTCTGATTTTATTAAGTATTGGATGCTTTCTATTTGGATTGTAATGTGAGCTAATTCTCGCAAACTCAATAGGCGTTCTTAAAAAAGCTTTTCTCACATTATTGCTGTCTGTGGTGTAATAATCTTTTCTGCCTTTTTGTGTAAAACGTATTACATTTATTTTGGTGCCTTTATTAGTGAACTCAGCAGCAAGTATGTCTCCGTTAGATACTAATCTTCCATTCGAAAAAATATCTTCATAAAGTATTTTTACCTTATCTCCATTTCTTATGTCGTATGCATAATCAATATCCCAGCCAAAGATATATATCAAATCCCCTAAAACTGATTCTGGTACGCCCGCTTTTTTTCCGGATGCATACAATGAATCAGATATTACAAATTCTCTAAATTGGGCAATCTTTTCAAGATTGTCTCTTCTTTTTTCGAAGGAGTAGTCACTACCATCTATAGTGAGCACATCTAGATAAAAATTGTCATCAAATCTTTTAACAGAGATAACACCATTATTAGAAGTAATATAGATTTGGTCGTTAACTTGTAGGCTAATAAACTTTTTTAACTTCCTGTCTTTTCCAATCTTATTTATTGTTGCAGGACTTACATTAAATTTAATAAGTGTTGAATAGAATGTATCGCCAGCCCTTATAAGAATCTTATCTTCTGTTGGCAGGACAATATCACTATCAATTGGAGAAAGAGATATTCTTTCAACTGTTAATTCAGAATCGTTATTAAAATTTCTATTTTCAGAATCTGCTGCTATTAAAAATATAAATACCGAAGGTATTAATAATATAGCTAGAATTAATTTTAAATGAGAGCCTGTGTACATGTTCTGATATTATATATAAAGCTTTATGAATGATCCTAAAAAACAGATTGAGATTATAAAACAAGGAATCGATGAGATCATCGGTGAAGATGATTTAATTAAGAAATTAGAATCAGGAAAAAAATTAGTTGTGAAGGTCGGTTTTGACCCAACTGCACCTGATTTACATCTCGGCCACACCGTAATTTTAAGAAAAATGCGGCAATTTCAAGACTTGGGCCACACCGTCATTTTTCTAATTGGTGACTTTACAGGCAAGATTGGTGACCCCAGTGGCAAAAATAAAACAAGGCCCCCTCTTACTGATGAAGATATAAAACAAAATGCAAAGACCTATGAAGAACAGGTTTTTAAAGTTTTAGACAGCAAGCAAACAAAGGTAGATTTTAATTCAAGGTGGGGCGACAAGCTATCTGGCGCAGATATGATTAAACTAGCTGCCCAATCGACTGTTGCCAGAATGATTGAAAGAGACGATTTTTCCAAGAGGTACAAAAATAATCAACCAATATCTATACATGAGTTTTTATACCCACTAATGCAAGGTCTTGACTCTGTTGAGTTGAAAGCAGATGTTGAATTAGGCGGAACAGATCAAAAATTCAATTTACTAGTAGGCAGGGATCTGCAAAAAAATGCAGGCATGGCTCCTCAAACCATAATTACATTGCCTCTTCTTGAAGGGTTAGATGGCATTAAAAAAATGTCTAAAAGTGAAGACAACTATATTGGTATAACAGAGAAAGCCGATGATATTTTTGGAAAAACCATGTCTATTCCTGATGACATAATGTTTAAATGGTATGACCTACTAAGTTTAAAAACAGTCGATCAAGTAAATGCTTTGAGAGCTAGCGCAAAAGATGGCGCTAATCCCAGAGACATTAAAGTTGAATTGGCCATGGAGCTTACTGAAAGGTTCACCAATCAAGATGATGCACTGAAAGCCAAAGATAATTTTTTCAAAAAATTTTCTACTAACGAATTGCCTAGCGATATAGAAGAAAAAATAATTGAAACAAAAGAAACATATGCATTTGCTAATCTCCTAAAAGATATTGGTTTTGCTGTAAGCACATCAGAGGCCATTAGACTAATAAATCAAGGAGCAGTAAAAGTAGATCAAGAAAAGGTTGATTCAAAAGACTATACTCTGGAACCCAATGTGAAAAAGTTAATTCAAGTTGGGAAGAAAAAATTTGTCTATTTGACATTAAAACAAGGATAAAAAATGAGCGAAAAAGAATTTGATTTGATTGTATTTGGCGGTACAAGCTTTACGGGTAAGCTGGTTGTCGAATATTTAAACGAAAAATATACTGACGATTTCAAGTGGGCAATTGCAGGCCGTAATGAAGAAAAAATCAATGCAGTAAAAACTGAATTGTCATGTGATGCCCCACACATCATTCTTGATTCATCAAACATTCAAGATATTGAGGCTGCAATGCAAAAGACCAAATTAATTTTAACTACGGTTGGACCGTATCAGCTTTATGGTAATGAAATTGTTGAGATGTGTGCAAAACACGGTGTTGATTACGTTGATTTAAGCGGAGAACCAGGATGGATGTATGAAATGCAAAAACATTTGGATGCTGCAAAACAAAGCGGCGCAAGAATAGTTCATAGTTGTGGCTTTGATTCTATTCCTTCTGACTTGGGCGTACTTTTTCTTCAAAACTTAGCCAAAGAGAAATTCAATAAGCCATTTAAACAAGTTAAATGCAGGGTCCGTTCAATGAAAGGTGAGTTTTCTGGTGGTACAGCTGCCTCCTTAAAAGCAACTATCGGATCTTTAAAAGAAAAACCTGACTTATTTAATGTCCTTATTGATCCTTTCTGTCTTTGTGAGGGTAATAAAGGCCCCGAACAACCAAGGGATAATAAGCCTTACTACGATGAAGTAACAAGTGAGTGGGTAGCGCCGTTCTTTATGGCTCCAATAAACACAAAAAATGTGCATCGTTCAAACATGATGTTGAATTATCCTTATGGAAAAGATTTTATCTACGATGAAATGTTTTCTATGGGCGATGGAGATGCTGGCAAAGCAAAAGCTGAAGCAATGGCTTCTTATAACCCAATGATGGGTGACAATGTTCCAAAACCAGGAGAGGGCCCATCGAAAGAAGTTCGAGATTCGGGCAGTTATGACATGTTGTTTATGGGAGTTGAGCAAGATGAAGTAAAGCTGAGAATTTCAGTAATTGGAAAAGGTGATCCTGGTTATGCTTCGACATCAAAAATGATTACAGAAAGTGCACTATGCTTACTTCAAGATTGTCCTGATTTGCCTGGAGGCATATATACTACTGCCCCAGCTATGGGTGAAAAGCTCATAGAGAGATTAGAAGCAAAAGACGTGATGCATTTTTCAGAAGAATAATAAATTTTAAAAATAGACTTAAGTATTAAAAAATCTATAATATTTTGTTCTTCGGGTCTGTAGCTCAGTTGGTTAGAGCGCACCCCTGATAAGGGTGAGGTCGCCGGTTCAAATCCAGCCAGACCCACCAGTTTGGAGATGAGATGAAAAAAATTGCCTTAGTATTCTTAAGTCTGCTTAGTTTTTCAATTATTCCGCATGACAAGTGGAGCCCAACAAAGTTATCCGAAGAAATTGCTCATTCACCGTCAGTATTGCCAGACCGAGTGGTTTTAACTTGGAACAATGACCCTGCAACTACTCAATCAGTCACATGGCGTACAGACACTTCAGTAATGGCAGGGCTTGCAGAAATAGCAGTAGCCAATGCCAATGGTAGAGCATTAAAAACAACAGAATACAAAGCTAAAACATCTTTTTTTGAGAGCGACATCAATAAAGCTCATTACCATAACGTCACCTTTAAAAATCTTGAGCCAAATACTCTTTATGCATACCGTGTTGGTGATGGCGAAAACTGGACTGAATACTACCACTTTAAAACTGCTAGTTTAGATGCAGAGCCATTTAGTTTTATTTATTTTGGTGATGCGCAAAATGAGGTAAAAACACATTGGTCAAGAGTCTTCAGAGAAGCATTCCGTGATGCGCCAAGAGCAGCATTTACCCTTCATGCTGGAGATCTAATTGATGAACATTATATGGATGCTCAATGGGGAGAATGGCATCAGGCTCCAGACTGGGTTAATGGCACAATACCGGTAATTGCTACTCCAGGAAATCATGAATACTTGAATGACTCTCAGCGTAAGAGAGTCTGGAAAAACAAAAATGGTAAAGACGTAAAAATAGAAATTGAGGAATATACCCAACAAGCACCAGGAGTATATAAATTAACAATTGAAGATGCAGATAAGCAGAGCGGGTCTCTAATAATTAAAGCGCCCGGTAATATTGATTCAATAGATTCAGGCATTGAATCGATAACGGGTTTTTCTGCAGCTGAGTTAGTTGGCACTGATATTCAAGGAGGTGGTGCTCCACTTTATGATCGCTTACAGAACCCAACTGGAACGCCAATTCTAAGTACGCATTGGCGACCTCAATTTTCTTTTCCTATCCAAGATGTACCAAAAGATAGTCTTAAGGAAACTGTTTATTTTATTGATTACCAAGGTGTCAGATTTATTTCATTAAACTCGAATACTGCTATGGCAGAACAAGTGCCATGGTTACAAAGGGTACTTGAGCAAAATCCAAATCATTGGACAGTTGTGACTTTTCATCACCCAATGTACTCACCTGCTTCAGACAGAGACAATATTGAATTAAGAAAAATGTGGAAACCACTTTTTGATAAATATAGAGTCGATCTAATTCTAAGTGGACATGATCATACTTATTCGAGAACGGGCCTTGTTGATACTAGTAATCTAAAAAATGTGCCAACCGGTTATCAGCAAGCTTATGACCCAAATATTGGCACAGTAAATGTAGTCTCAGTGAGTGGTCCAAAATTGTATGAAATAACAAAAGGCAAATATGCAAAAACCTTTGCAGAAAACACCCAGCTTTATCAGATCATAGATATAGAAGGTGATAATCTTCGTTTTAGAGCTTTCACAGCAACAGGTGATCTTTACGATGAGTTCCTTCTTCAGAAAAGAACTGACAAACCCAATCTATTAATAGAGAAATAACGCCATATTTCAATTAGTCTAGTTATAATTACTTAAGTGCAAAGGGGAGGCTTAGCCTGAGATCTTTGATAGGAACCCTTTGAACCTGAACCATATAGTGATGGCGGAGGAATTGCATGAAACACATCATAAATTATCTATATTTACTCGTTTTATTATTTGCATCTGAAATTATTTTTTCAGATGAAATTGAAGAAGTAATCGTTACAGCAGATTACAGAAGTACAGAACTCAATAAAGAGGACTCAAGTATTTTTGTTCTAGATGCAGAAGAGATTAAAACTCAACCAATAAAGCATTTTGAAAATCTTTCATATTTAGTCCCAAATTTGAATTTTGCTGCAAGTGATTCGCGGGCAAGATACTTTCAGATCCGAGGAATTGGTGAAAGATCAGGGTATTTGGGTACACCAAATACTTCAGTAGGTTTTCTGATTGACGATGTTGATTATTCTGGACAAGCAGGCATTGCTACTACCTTTGATGTTGAGCAAATAGAAATATTTAATGGTCCACAAGGTTCAAGAATTGGAGCAAACGCTCTAGCAGGTCTTATATATATCAAAACAAAAGATCCAACCGATGAATTTGAAGGCACTTCAGAAATCACCTATGGAAATTACAATACACTAAGCACTGGCTTAGCATTTGGCGGCCCATTAACTGAAAGCAAAAACATTAAATTTAGGCTTGCTTTAAGAAAAGATAATACAGACGGGTTTAGAGAAAATTTATATTTAAATAGGTCTGATACCTCTAGGAAAGACGAGACAACAGCAAGATTAAAAATCGATTTTGAGCTTGATAATAAAACTAATGCCAAAGTCTTGCTGAGCCAAGTCGATATGGATGATCCAGCAGATATCTGGACGATTGATGGCTCTTTGAATACGCTTTCCGATCGCCCTGGAATGGACTCTCAAAAGACTGATACATTTGGTTTAAAAGTGATAAGGGCTAACAGGTACAACCAGTTTGAAAGTTTAACCAGTACAACTGATACAGATGTAGTTTTTAGTTATGACGCAGATTGGGGTAACGCTGATTCACACGCACCCTATACGTATGATTATTTTTCTGAAACTTTGAGAGCAAGAGAATCTTTTAGCCAAGAATTTAGATTTGTTTCCAATGAAAAGTACAAAGCAGAACGTCTACCTTTTGACTGGGTCGTTGGTGTTTCATACTTAAAGCTAGATGAAACAAATGATCGACAAGATGACGGCATTTATGGAGATCCAAATGATCCATTTTCACCTTATACAAGCTTAACCACCTCAAAGAGTGACTACAGTTCAACTAATATTTCTATTTTTGGAAATATTGATTACGAATTCTCTGCTTTTACAAAATTAAGTATAGGTCTAAGAATGGAGGATTGGTCAGCAAAATATTTTGATTCTAATAATGAAAGATTTAGTCCTTCAGATAACATGATGGGTGGAAAAGTTTCACTCATACATTCGTTTAAGGAGGGCATGAATATTTTTACTAATTATGCCAAAGGTTATAAGCAAGGGGGCTTTAATGTTGGTCTTGGTTTACTCGATAGCACGACGAGTTCTGATTTGGAGTACGATCCTGAATTCTTAACTAATTATGAAATAGGAATGGATCTTTCAATTTCAGACCAGACAGATCTTAGAATTGTTGGATTTTATTCAGAGAGAACAGATCAACAAGTTTTAATATCTACGCAAGTCGACCCCAATGATCCAAACACGTTTGTCTTTCTTACACAAAATGCAGCCGAGGGAGAAAACTATGGATTTGAGTTAAATTTAAACTCAGATATATCTAATAGCTTAGATGTTTTTGTAAATTTAGGTTTATTAAATACAGAAATAAAAAGCTGGGAATCTAGGCCTGAAATACAAGGTAGAGAACAAGCTCATGCTCCAAGTAATTCTTATTCATTTGGTTTAAATTACAGACCAACGTCTAAAACTTATTTAAATCTTCATGCTACTGGAAAGAGTGGTTTTTATTATTCAGATTCTCACAATAATAAATCAGATTCGTACACCTTAGTAAATACAAGTTTTGGTTATACCCAGGGAGATTGGGTTGTGGAGTTATGGGTGAGAAACTTATTTGATGAATACTACGCAACTAGAGGATTCTTTTTTGGCAACGAAGCACCAAATTTTGAAGATACATTGTATGAAAGGCATGGAGACCCACGTCACTTAGGTCTTTCAGTTAGATATGATTTCTAATTTTTTTATAGAAAATTGGTTTGAAATTGTAGCTGCACTTCTTGCTATCTCTTATTTATTTCTAGCTATGCGCCAAGATGCTAAGTGCTGGGTAGCTTGGATCTTAAGTTCGCTTATGTATCTTTTTGTCATGTATTCTGCTGGCCTATACATGGAAGCAGCATTGCAAATTTTTTATTTAATTATTGGCTTTTATGGCCTCTATGAATGGAAATATGCACATAACACAAAAGCACAACTAACTATAAAAATTTGGTCATTTAGGAAGCATAGTTTAGTTTTATCTTTCCTCTTTTTTCTTGTTATTTCATCGGGCTATATTTTGGCTAATAATACTAATGCTGCATCACCCTATGTAGATGCATTTACTACATGGGGAGCGATTATTGCATCTTACATGGTCGCCAAAAAAATATTAGAGAACTGGATTTATTGGTTTGTTATAGATTTTGTTTCTGTTTTCTTATTCATATCTAGAGAACTTTACCCAACTGCGCTTTTATTTATTGTTTATTTGATTTTAGTAGTTTTTGGTTACAGATCTTGGAAAAGGGAGTGGCAGCTAAAACATGGGTGAACTAATTTTTATTGAGCAAATTAAAAAAACAAAGTTATCACAAATAAATCTCTGTACGTTTAAGGGTCAAAAAGTAATATCCAAGAATAAAACGCTCTTCCCTTTCACTAATAACCTTAATGCCGAACTTGCGATACATACTAAACTTGCTAAGGAAAAATTATGCCCAGAAATTATTGATTTTGATAAGAAAAAAAATTTAATTATCTATGAATATTTAGAAGGCACTAATGATATTTCTAATTTTGATGAAAAATTCTTATCTAAGCTGGGTAGAACTCTAAAAAGATTTCATCAAGCAAGCATTCAAGACGCAAAAATTAGCACTTTTAAGGAGAAGATAGGAATGTATAAAGAAATTTTAATTAATTCTTCTGATGCAGCTGTTAAAGCGGGTTTTGAGTTATTTGATCGACTATATGAAGATAGTGAAGATTTTGTATTTTGTCATAATGACATTAATGCTTCTAATATTTTTTATAACAATGATATAAAACTTATAGACTGGGAATACGCAGGTTTTAATCTTCCAATTTATGATATTGCTTCAGTCTCATCGGTGTTTAATTTGGATGACTACCAGTTATCTATTCTCATGGATTCTTATAATAGCAATCTAGATATAAGCTCAATAAAAAATTTTGAGTTACTTAATTCTATGGTTGAGTATATCTGGCTCCAAGCCTTAAAGATTTCAGATTCATAAAATAACAGACTTTATTCAATTTTTTATGCTTATTAATTGATATTTGTATATAAAATAGCTATATTCTTACGAAAATTGACTAAATTAATTACAAAAAAGAGGTTTTAACATAAAAATGAAGATAGCAATTAATGGTTTTGGCAGAATTGGCAGAAATATTCTTAGATCTTATCTAGCTAAAGATCAGGTTTGGAAAAAATTTAATCAAATAGAGATAGTAGCAATAAATGATTTGGGTTCGTCAAAAGACAGCGCACATCTTCTTAAATATGATTCAGTGCATGGAAAATTAAATAACCTTATAGAGCACACTGAGCAAAGCATAAAAATTGATGGCCAAGAAATTGCATGCTTTTCTGAAAAAGATCCAAAAAACCTACCTTGGGCAAAGCTGGGAGTTGATGTTGTTTTCGAATGTACAGGCCTTTTCACTACTAAAGAGAGTGCTAGCAGTCATTTAGATGCAGGTGCAAAAAGAGTTCTAATATCTGCTCCAGGCAAAAATGTAGATAAAACTATAGTTTATGGCGTAAACCACGACACACTTACAAAGGATGATTTAGTAATTTCAAATGCATCCTGTACAACGAATTGTCTTGCGCCAATTGCAAAAGTTATACATGAGCACTTTACAATTTTAAATGGCATGGCCAATACTATTCATGCTTATACTAATGATCAGTCTTTACTAGATGTCCATCACTCAGATCTATTAAGAGCTCGAGCTGCAAGTCTTTCTATGATCCCAACTAAAACAGGCGCTGCGTCGGCAGTAGGTGAAGTCTTGCCAGAACTATTAGGCAAACTTGATGGTTTAGCAGTAAGAGTTCCTGTTTCGAATGTATCTTTACTAGATTTTACCTTTACTACCGAAAAGAAATTCTCTATTGATGAGTTAAATAAAAAACTTGAAGCAGCCTCTAAAAATGGTTTAACCGGAATTTTATCGATAAATGAAATTCCTTTAGTTAGTACTGATTTTGGGAATGACCCTCATTCTGTTATCTATGACAAGTCTCATACTAAACAGATTGGTAATTCTACAAAAATCCTTGCTTGGTACGACAATGAATGGGGATTTTCAAATAGAATGCTTGATGTGGCCAATTATCTTAATCAAGTAACCAACAAAGAATTCAAGGCAGCATAAAAGCTGCTTGAAATTTATTGTTCAAGCCTTAAAACTGTTAAATGAGAAATTTAATTTTAATTTTACTTTTATCAATGGGCTTAAAAGCTGAGATGTCTGAAAATCAAAACGACTGGTATGTTGTTACTGACAGGGTCATGGGTGGCTCTTCTAATCTTGATGCAGATTACAACGATGGAACATTCAAGATGACAGGTAATGTTGTCAAGAAAGATGGAGGTTTTGTGAGACTAGCGCATAGACCTGAAGCATTGAGCAAAGATGCAAAGGGAATTAAATTTTTGGCACGTGGTAACAATGAAACGTACGAAGTTCACCTTACACTTAAGGGTGTAAAAATGCCGCCATGGTCTTATATGAGTAAAACTTTTGAAGTTACAGAAGATTGGCAAGAGATCACTATCAATTTTGATGAATTCACAAAAAATGGCTACATGATGGCATCTATGAAGCCTAGCAACATTAGAGAATTCAGTATTGCTGGCTAT
>MDTA01049837.1_pt1 | contig 10937 bp, 8 predicted proteins | sample 811151 | NCBI WGS metagenome assembly MDTA01 (sample SAMN05326648, study PRJNA326480) | marine metagenome | isolation source: seawater | place: Indian Ocean: South | collected 2010 | reverse complement strand
TGTAAAAAGAGAGAGAGCAACAGGGCGCAGACCTTCAAAGGATGAACTTGGTAACGTGGAAGAGGATGAACACACAGGCACTTGGTTTCCTGAAAGTTGTGAGGAGCCTCTTAAATTCTCAACTGAACAAAGGTTTGAAGCTGTTCCAGAAGGAGAAGAATCACATAACGATGTTTGGCGAATTGCAGTATTTATGTCTCCTCTAGATGTTCACGTCAACCGCTCCCCAATTGAGGGTAAAATTACTAGAATGGAACACAGGACTGGAAAAGGGATGCGCAGAGGGCCATTTCTACCAGCTTTTCGTAAAGAAAGCGAATACAACGAGCGGGTCAGGACCTTGTTTGAGCGTGTTGATGGTTTAATTGTTGAAGTAATGCAAATATCGGGAGCGCTTGCGAGGACAATCATCCCATGGAAAGGCGAGGGCGATGACCTTCGTAGAGGGGAAAGATTCGGAATGATTCGATTAGGCAGCAGGGTCGACGTGAGAGTCCCGGCTTCCAAATTTAATCCGTGTGTCATAGGAGCAGAGGAAGGTAGAGCAGATTACCCAAAGGGAGAGTTTGTAAAAGCAGGTTCAAGCATACTCTATCGAGGGGTTGATGGGGAGTGAAAAAAGAAATATTCCCACTAGCTCTTATGCTGGTAGCACTACTTCCGTTTGGGTATTATTTTGCAGGTTCTATTGTTTACAATGGAGTGGCTTACACTAATACCGATTGCTGGGGCAATTTCGACCAGAATAAACCAACTCAATTTGCTCCACTCAGAGGGGAGGTCCCTCTGAATGAATCGCTTTCTAACGAAAATATATCAGAGGAAATAATGAATAATCTCTCAGCGTATTGGTGGGACTTTTTCGAATCAGCAACCATCGAAAACAAACAAGATAATCTTCAATTATCAGCTTGGTTCCACAAACAGAATGTATCTGCGCCCTGGGTAATATTCGTTCATGGCATCAGAGGATGTAAAGCAGATGCTGCTTTGTTACTCCCTTCGGGAATGCTTGCCAATGCAGGTTTTAATGTGGTAGTTTTTGATTTAAGAGATCACGGCGAATCATCAATTGATGATGATAGAGTATCAGGTGGCCAAGATGAATGGTCTGACGTAATCTCTGTATTTGACTGGTTGATTGAAGAACATCAGGCAATTCCAGAAAAAATAGGAATATTTGGAAATTCAATGGGAGCGGGGACGGCAGCTATAGCATTCACTAAGGATGACAGGATGCAGTCGGTATGGCTTGATTCGGTATACTCGGATATGGGAGATATAGTCGTCGAGGAGTTAGAATTCCAAGGCTATCCTACATTTTTAGGGGGTGCTGGAATTTTTGCTGGAAAGGTAATTGCTAACCAAAATCTAATCCAATATTATCCTCTAGAAGCGGGGACTGAAATTGGAGAGCGCCACATGTATATTGTTCATGGTAATCAGGATAAGAGAGTAAGATTACATCACAGCGAGAAAATGCTTGATGAAGCCATGGAGCACGGAAATGAGAGTAAAATCGACTATTGGTTTGAAGATTCTGTCATGCGTTACGACATAGGAGAGGGTGTGGAGAGTGATGAGCACATAACACTCATGTTAACACACACATCCGAATATGAGAGGCGATTGATAGATTTCTTCACTAAATCATTAAATTGAGTAGGTTTCAAACGACAGATACTGGACGGTTAACTATGGCTGAAGGGAAATTGACCATGTTAGGGGTGTCGCAAAAGCGGCCATCTCGCATTCACCACTTGGTCAAAGCACCAGCAAATACTTCATGGGCACAAGAGAAAAAATACTCTTGGGATGCTAAGCACCCAGCTACTGTTTACTACACCCCTGAAACTTTGGCAGATGGGACACCCACTACCGCCTTGACTGTGATACTTCGAACCAAAGGATGCCACTGGTGGTGGTCTAGTGGTTGCACATTCTGCGGTTATTTTAATGACACAAGGGATGATGTGACCAGCGAAGATTTGCATGCGCAATGGGAGAAATCCCTGGCAAGATTCGATGATCTTGACTCGATGGGTATGGTCAAAGTTTACACGTCAGGAAGTTTGCTTGAGGATAGAGAGATACCTCTAGATTTTCAAGAGAGAGTTTTGCGAGAATGTCACGAGATGGGTAAAGAATTGGTGGTCGAGAGCAGAACTGAGCAATTGACAAAAGCAAAACTAGAGTGGGCAACGAAAATAAATCCAAAGTTTTCAGTCGCTATCGGCCTTGAAGCTTATGACGATGAGGTTTTGAGATTCCATGTGAATAAGGGATTCAGTGTACGCAGTTGGGATAAGGCAGTAGAAAACTTGGCAGAATTTAATTTACGAATCAAAACATACCTAATGTTCAAACCACCATTCATGTCAGAGGGCGATGCATTGGTCCACGGAGCAAAATGGATTAGAGACGTTGCTGAGAGAAGTGACGAAATTAGTGTAAATCCAATGAATATCCAAAGGGGCACAGTAATCGATAGATTGTTCAGAGCAAACGAGTATAGACCTCCATGGCTTTGGTCATTAGTCCAACTTATTCATGATGTTCACTACGACATTCATCCGACTAACTCCGGTAACGGAGCAGAAGACCAGGTTTGTAGATTGATAATTCATCCAACGGCAGGTGGTAAGGTTCGGGGAGCACATAACTGCGGCAAATGCGATGCAGATGTTGTAGCGGCCATCGAGCGTTATTCGGTAAGTGGAGATATTCACGAATTGGACGGTCTAGAATGTGAATGTAAACGAGTCTGGGAATGTGAAATTCGACTGGACAAATCAATGCCAATTCCATTAGGTTCCGGTAAGAGCAGAAGAGGCGACATTCTGAATCTTCTACGCTCTCCATGAAATTATGGTGGTGAATGTTTATCACTACATCACAGGTGGATTATCTAACCCCTATGGGTTAGTGGTGGTAATATGGCTAACAACACTATTCTTCCAGATGTATCAGAAGGTGTAGCAGAACCCTCAGCATCTAGAGTCATAATGGTCATTATGATTGTTGGATTAGTCGGTATGATTGCAATGTTTTCAAACATATTTGGTTGGGACAATATACCAGTCATTGGTCAAATAGTTCCATTTATGGATAATCTTGGTGGTTCGGGAATCTGGTATTATCTAATCGGAATACTTGTTGGAATTGGAATGATAATATCAAACATCATTGGAGGAGTACTCTCTGATTAGGAAGTGGTGAAGATGTCGGGCGCATTTACTACATCTGGAATACTTCTTGTTACGTTTTTATTATTCACGCATTATATCCAAAGAGGATTCGGCGGTATGACAAGCCCATTAAGGCAATTAGGAATGTTCCTACTAACTAAAGCTTCAGGGCCAGCAACAGACCTATTCCAAGAAAAAGAGGGATGTGGGGCAAAAACGTGGATGCAAACAGGCGTGTTTTGGTTCGTAATCGCATCAGTAGGAGGCTTCCTTGCTGCATGGCATAGTTATGATCCATCGGCATTGGACTCTCTCTCAAATGTTGGATGGTCTTATGATGACGGTAGCGCATTAGCCTACTTCAACGAAGTTGCAATGACTACTGCTCTGTTTGCAATTTTGTTAGGTGGTGCCTTTGTTGCTCACACAAGGACAAGTGGTTCTAATTTAGCAAGTGAAGCGAATGCATCTTTAATCGCAATCGCTTGGACAGCACAAGCATTGGTTGGACTTGTATTGTCCGCTTTGGACCATTGGGATATTTTGACATATGGAGCAACCCAAATGGCACTTTATGGATTGATATCAGCTCTACTAGTGTTAAGTCTCTTGGTCAATTCACTGATCACCTTAGGAAATAGAGGAGATGCACCAATTTCTGTCCCCTCATGGTTCCTAATTCTTGCCTTAGTAAGCCTATTATTCAGTAGAGTATCTGTTGCTGTTGGAGAATTGTTTGGATTAACAGAAACAGTATGGATTGGTCAAATAATCTCTATCGGATGGGTCCCATTAGCTCTTATGTTTGCCGTCGGATACCACGTTATATCTCACGTTACGGGAATGCCAATATGGTCTGGAAGTCTAACAAAAGCTTCGATGCTACTCCTGTTTGTTACAATCCCTCCATTCTTTTTGACAGAGTCCGGACACGCTGACAATCTTACTGAATCGGTTGGAGCGATTCTTGTAACAGTCGGTCTGATGCCAATATTTGCAGCATCTACAAACATGATTGCTACAATGCGTGGGAATGCAAGCGCCGTCATCGCAAGCCCTGGAGCAACAGCAGCAGCAGGGGCAGCAATTCTTCTCCCTGTATTTGCAATCCTCTCATATTTTACAGGATTGAATGTAATGATTGGAGATGGCAGTTTGTCAAACGTAGCAGATACTTCGAATATGGCATACTTCTACACTGTTGGAGGCTTATTCGCTATGGCTGCTTTATTCCATTCTTACCCATTGGCTGCAAATAAGACATTGAAAGGATCTGCTGGCACAGCATCATGGCTAGTGATATTTGGCGGATTACTCTCAACAATTCTATTCTTGATGTATGGTTGGACAGAAAACAGTTTACTTGAAGTAAACGTCACCGTTATTGATTTGGTTGAAGAAAACGATGTTCTGGCTACTAAAATTACTGGATTTGCGCTTACAGGAGCGTTCGCATTCTACGGGCTAGTTCTAGGGTATCTCATGACTGGAAATGTAGTAGTAAAAACGCTGATGTCGGGCGAAAACGCATCAGCTTCATCTACTGGAGAAAGCGATATTTCAACTTACAGTCTTGTAGAGGGGACAACCTCGATAAGAGCTTTATTTGGTCGAGGTGTTGGTATCGACACAGAGTTGATAATTGGTGAGTCAGATGAAGATGGCTCCAGTGGCTCTACCATCATCGAGGTATCTTCAGATTTGCATAATGATGAGGTAGATGAGTATCCATCTGACGAAAAAGAAGAACCAAAATCAGAATTCGATCCAGACTTGGTAGCTTTGACAAGGTGGCTTTGTGCGAGAGGAACAACAACAGCACAATTCTTTGAATGGGCAGATGTAGACGAATCGGGAGAAATCGATGAGCTTGAGTTTGCAAATGCTCTACTCGTTGGCAAAGTTGCAGATTTACCACCATATGAGATTGCTAAGTTAGTTCAGATAATGGACATTAATTCAGATGGTAAAATCAATCTTCCAGAATTAGATATAGCACTCTTGAAGATCAGAACAGCTTTGGATATTGAGTTCGTTCCATATGTTTCCGAAGATGCTGAACAAGAAGTAACTGAGACTGAATCAACAGTAGAGGCTAATGAACAACCCGAGTCACCTGACGAAGTAGAATCAGAAGTAGTGGAGATTTCTAATAGTGATAGTGAAGAATCATCAGATGAAGACGGCGAGGAAGTCGAGGTTGAAAAACCAACACAAGCAGCTCTCAAAAAGATGAAGAAACAAGAATTAGTGGATTTAGCTAAATCTATGGATCTACCACACAGTGGGACAAAAGCCGATATAATTGAGAGAATAAATCAGGCGTGATTCAATGCGAATAGGTTTGGTAGGCAAACCAAACGTTGGTAAATCGACATTTTTCAGTGCAGCGACTCTTGCGAAGGTGGATATAGCAAATTACCCATTCTGCACTATCGAGGCAAATGTAGGAGTTGCATTCATTGCAGCGTCCATGCCTTGTCCATGTAAGGACCTGCGAGAGCGACTTGAAGTGGATGGCCGCTTAGAATCAGTTAGCGTTGATGACCCTAGACAGGGTAGTATTTGTGAGCCAAGAACTGGCAGCTGCGTTGGCCATGTTCGACTTGTCCCAACTTTCCTTGTTGATGTGGCAGGTTTAGTCCCCGGGGCAGCAGATGGGCGAGGAAGAGGTAATGCTTTCTTGTCAGATTTGGCTAACTGTGACGCCTTGATTCAGGTAGTGGATGCAGCAGGTCTAACAGACATAGAAGGTAATCCAATCGCAGCTGTTGAAGATGTTGAATCAGCATTAAAGGAGGAAACATCATTTTTGACAGAAGAATTAGATTCGTGGATTTACGGAATTCTAGACGATGGTTGGTCTCGTGGTTCACGCAGAGTTCAGGCTGAAGGTGAAAAAGGCTTGAGCACTTTTTTGCATGAAAGGTTTACTGGATTGGGTGCATCACTGTCACATGTTCTGCAAGCGTTGGATGAATTTAGAAACAAATGGGGCGATTTAGAAACTCCATGGATGTGGCAAGAGGATAAAGTTAGGTATCTAGCATTCTGTATTAGGCGCCAACTATTCCCTATACATATTGCAGCAAACAAAGCAGATTCAGCAAAAGGAACACCTTGGGACGCCATCGAGGCAAATGGCATAGTTCAGCCAACGATGGCGGACATGGAACTAGCCTTGCGTAGAGCAGATTCTGCTGGAATGATTTCTTATTCATCTGGAGATGAAACATTCAAGATTGTCGATGAATCCAAATTGAATCCAGCTCAATTAGCGGCCTTGTCTGGTATGAAACAGAAGCTTGCAGATGCAAAGAATACGGGTGTTTCACAATTAATTACAAAGGTATTGTTTGAAGCCCTTGACCATGTCGTTGTATATCCTGTTGCAGATGAAAATGGTTGGAAAGATGGTGACGGGAAAATTCTCCCAGACGCCTTTGTAGTTCCTAATGGAATAGAAGCTAAGGCATTGGCATACAAAGTACATTCAGACCTTGGTGATGGATTCATTAAAGCAGTGGATGGACGTAGTCGTAGAGTAGTTGGTGCGGATTACGAATGTTATGATAATTCTGTTATCAAAATCCACGCCAAAACATGACTACTCTTCCTGCCTAATAGCCTGAAGTTGAACCGATTTAATCATTTCAGAGTCCTCTGTATCCTGTGTAGGTTTGACTGAAGGCAGTATTCCATTTTCGACAAATAGGCTTGGACCGGTATCAAGCATGAACATCATTCCAAGCTTATCTCTGGAGTCAGCAGGAGTTGGAGAATCCATGGTCGCACATTCTCCGGTGCATCCATCTGCTATTGCGATGAAAACCCTTCCTTGACTGTCAATATGTAAGTCATTAAAGTCGAGTAGGTTTCTGTTTGACCCCCCTTGATCGCTTCTACAATCTCCACTGTTCAAACAAATAGCTCCAACCTGGACGGGGTCTGTTGTTAGTCGCCTAGTGTGGAATACTGGTTCTTCATCCAATGCATTGAGGCTGAATGTTACGTAAAGGTGGTAGTGAACTCCGTTTGGAGCATAATGGCCGTTTCCATCCCACGGGTTTCCATCTAAGTCGGGCTCACCAATCAAAGAGCCATTTTCACTACCGAGATAAGTCACTGCAAATCGACCAGGATCTCCAGCATCTGTTTGAGGAAAGGCAGTGGATATGACCCCAGCAGGGCTTACCCTCAGGCTTTCCTGTGTCCAACTTTCTCCTGAATCTGTGCTTCTTGCAAGGTAAATACCCTCATCTGCACCAGTCCATACGTGGTAAGCGTTTGATTGTGAATCTGTTGAAACCTCGGAATTCTTTCTAGGATAAGGAGTCCCTACATCTTCGCCCATTGTTCTTTCAAACCAAGAAAAACCGTTGTCTTTCGATACTATTACAGTTGGCGTTTCTACTCGAGGTGTGACATATACAGTGCCATCAGGAGCAGTTGAAATGGCTCCATGTAAGCCTCCATTGGTTGTAGCTAGTCCAATAATCTGTCCACCCGCTTCAAAGGTTGCGCCTCCATCGAAACTTGTGAAGCAGAATATTCCTGCTAGTTTATTGTAACAGTAGTATACAGCTGTTTCATAGAAATTACTAGTTATGCTACCTAGTGCACCATATCCAGAACTAGTCCAAGGGCCTGTCGCTAATTTGATGTGATCGTTAATGGGTGTTGTTCCAGAATCGTGTGGGTTGCCAAGCCACGTCTCGCCATCATCATCACTCCAACAAATCCAAGAGGTCTCCAGTCCTATCATTTGAACATTGAATATCCTATCTGTAATTGGGTCAACCCAGCCATATGGGTCACTTGTAGTGGGAGAGCATTGGATGGGGTCTTGTTTTTCCTCCCACGTTCCTCCATAGTCACAAGATCGCATTACTTTCTCAAATGCAATGAAAAATATACAGCCTGTCGATGTGACTCCTATACTAGGCTCCGCAGCATCTTCCCCAACGCTAGATGCGAAGAACTCCATATCTATTGGAGCTACATTAACCGGCATTCCGGTTGAATCAGTCACAAATACAGTGTTGTCTTGAGCAGTAATGAAAACATCTTCAGGTTCCAAAACCTCTTCCTCAGAGAAAATATTGAACAAGACGGTAGAAGACAGCAGTAGGATGACTAGTCCAATAGCCCCTAACTGGGGCAAACTCATTGGACCAATTTTTTTGCTTTGAAATACAGGAATAGTATTTTCATCATCAATCAATTCTGCATCAAGGATATCCTCATCAGACATTAATCGCACCTCTTTTGAGAATCTCAGTGGCCCTTTGGTCTTTCATAATCAGGGGTCAGGCGCGCCATTGCTGCCATGTGCTTGGAAGACACAAGTAGCATGTATACGGGAACGATGAGTGTGAATAATCCCAATACTATGAGCGTGTATAGTCCCCATGGCTTGACGTCTTTGAGGAAGACAATCCAAGAGACCCATATGATTGAGAGCCACATAAGAGGTGACCACCTTCTAGCTAAAGCAGAGAATCTGGCATTTGCTACCGATGGGGTGTAAAAGGATGCCACTTCTTCCTCTGAAACCAAACCTTTCTCCACACCACATCTAACACAGACTTGTGCTCTAGGGCCGTTACCGTGAATAAATTGGTCACGTTTGTAAACGCCATAACAATGGCGGCAGGTCGGCATGAAAGTCCGAGATTATCTCTGCATTTCAACCATGCGCTACCCGGTTTAGGAAATTTATCAAAACTGACATTCCATTCGGAGAGCCTATCGATTCTGGATGAAACTGCACACCGTATGCATTATCAAAGCAGATTTCCATCGGAATAGTGCCTGTTTCATCGGTTGCACTCACTATAACCTCGGAATCGCCTTGAAGAATGAGCGAATTATATCGTGTCATCATGTGCTCACCTTCAGATAGTAAACCAGTCCCATTTGCGATTATTTTCGAGGGCACACCATGCACAGGCCCTAGATGGCTCTCTACGAGTTTCATCCCATTTGCTATACCAATTGCCTGATGGCCAAGGCATATTCCTAGAATTGGGATATCAAGTGTTGTAGCGTGCATTGTAACAGGTGAAATTTCTGGTCGTCCAGGTCCTGGCCCAATTACAACGGCATCTTGTGTAAATTCAGGGATTTCACCTCTACCATCTATGACATCCACCTTGCATCCTAGAGATTTGAAGGCGTGGATAATATTTTGAGAAAACGAATCCAAGTTATCGATGAATGCGATATTCAAGTCGAATAATTGATCAGGCTCGAATCTCGTATGTTCAAGGTAAAGAGGATATATGCCAAGGTTACCACGGACCATTTTCTTTTCATCTGCCTTCAACCAACCACAAGCTCTCCGAAGCGCTGCTGCTTTCCATGTTGCTTCAGCTACCTCAGATTCAGGGCTACTTTCGATAGTAATGCCACCTCCTGCGACAACAGTTCCTCTCCACCCCTCAGTTGTGAATCTCGCTTCCAGAGTTCTAATCATTATATTCCACATGGAATCTCCACTGTGCAAATCTATCCATCCCATTGAACCAGTCCAAAATGACCTTGGACGCCTCTCCAACTCGTCAATAGCAGCACATACTACAGTCTTTGGGCAACCAGTTATACTGCCACCTGGGAAAAGTGCTTGCAGTGCAGAGATACCATCTTTTGTTTCATCAAGTATTCCGGTTATCTGGGAAACCAAATGCTGGACGTTTGAATAGGCTTCAACATCAAATCTTGATTGAAAAACAGACCCTGGTTTAGATACCAATCCTAAATCATTTCTTTCCAAATCGACGAGCATTCGATGCTCAGCTCTCTCTTTTTTGTCATGAACTAAATCTCTTCTCAAAAGCGATTCTTGATCAATATCCGAACCTCTAGGTTTGGTACCTTTAATTGGGGCAGTCATTATTCGTCTGCCGTCAGTCTCAACCAGAATTTCAGGTGATGACGAAGCCAGTGCGATGCCTAGGTCAGCCGCCTCTATGTAACCGCTAAATGGTGAAGGGTTGTTCAACGCGAGTCTGTGAAAAATATTTGCAGGGTCTTCACCTAAAGGGCCCTCCCACGTTCTGCCAAAATTTAGTTGGTATAATTCTCCAGCTGTAATTGATTTTTTTATCGATTTGATTATCTCAGAATGTTCGACATCACTATGAGAAGAAACTTCTCCTTTAACTTGAATTGGAGAAGGCAACTCAGGATAGGTGATATCATGTTCCTGCCAACTTTCCACCAGCCACAGGATAGCAATTATTTCACCGGCTTTAGGAGGATACTGCAACGCTATTGGTTGTGTCCATTGAAGTAGGTCATACGCAAGCGCCCCAGCCCATACTGCGCCCTTTGGTGTGTGAGGTATTAGTGTTCTCAGTAAATCATCCAATGTTTTAGAATTGATGATTTTCGTAACTTGCCACCCATCTTCAGTTTTAGCCTGTAAACTTGCATTCATCGGTATTTTTGAATGCTGTAAAATCGTTTCACCTTTTAGTGGAGAATGGGAAATTTGAGGTTTGATATCTGGTTGTGTGATAACGAGTCTCTTTGTCATTCCTTTAGCAAACATACTTCGCTTCGCAAGATGGGATTTGGGACCACCTGATAATAGGAGAATACGATCTTCTCCCTTTGCATCTATAAGCCTGTCAATCACCACCAATCACTTCCAAGTGCATCAATGCATGTCTTCTGCAAATTGTCGCTTCCATCTCCAATATCTACACCATCAAGAACAGTCAAACGAGCAGCACCCATTCCAGT
>MDTA01205937.1_pt1 | contig 10940 bp, 7 predicted proteins | sample 811151 | NCBI WGS metagenome assembly MDTA01 (sample SAMN05326648, study PRJNA326480) | marine metagenome | isolation source: seawater | place: Indian Ocean: South | collected 2010 | reverse complement strand
TCCAATTTGTATTCTAGCTCTATCTTTTCGAATGCTTTCTCTCATTTTTTTTTCAACTATTCTTCGATTGTAAAAATTCATCATATCAATAAAATCTATAACTATAAGACCAGATAAATCTCGTAATTTAATTTGATGAGCTATCTCCTCTGCGGCTTCCAAATTTGTATTTAAAGCAGTTTTTTCAATATTAATTTGTTTTGTTGATTGTCCAGAGTTTATATCGATCGAAACCAATGCTTCTGTTGGATTTATCACAAGGTAACCGCCGGATTTTAATTTAACTGTTGGCTCATAAATATTATTTAATTCTTTTTCTATATTTGCATCATGAAACAACGGTATCTTACCTCTGTATTTTTTAATATTTTTAACATTTTTGGGCATCAATTCTTTCATAAATTTTTTAGCTTTTTGATATGCTTCATTACCTTCAACATAAACATTTTTTGTATCATTATCGTAAGTATCTCTTAGTGTTCTTTTAATTATATCTCCTTCTTCATACACAAGGGATGGAGCATTAGAGCTTAAAGCATTATCCTTAATCTCTTCCCATGTTTTAATTGTACTTTGAAAATCTTTTTCTATTTCATTTTTAGTTTTGTTTGCTCCAGCAGTTCTTACAATCACGCCCATATTTTTTGGTATTTCAATTTCGTTAAGTATACCTCTAATCTTTTGACGATCAGAAGAATTAAAAATTTTACGAGATATTCCTCCTCCTTTAGGGGTATTCGGCATAAGAACCATATACTTACCAGCTAACGAAATAAAAGTTGTAAGCGCAGCTCCTTTTTGTCCTCTCTCTTCTTTAATTACTTGGATTAAAATTACTTGGCCAGGCTTAATAACTTCTTGAATTTTATATCTTTTTATACCAAGTGATGATTTAACTTTTTCTCTGTATTCTTGTTTATTATTTTGTCTTTCAATTTGATTATCATTATCTTCAATTTTTCCATTTTTATTTTCTGAATGGTTTGCAGATGAAAAATTTTCTTGATTTTCTTCATTAACTTTTTCTTTCAGTTCCTCTCTAATTTTTTCTTCAGCTATTCTAATCTTCTCTTTGTCCTCAGATGGGAGTTGGTAATAATCTGATTGAATGTCATTAAATGCTAAAAAACCGTGACGTTCTCTTCCAAAATTTACGAAGGCTGCTTGAAGCGACGGTTCAACCCTACTTATGGTTGCAAGATAAATATTATTCTTAAAATTTAAATTATTTTTATCTTCAAATTCATATTCTTCAATAGAACGATCGGACTTAAGAACAATACGTGTTTCGTTTGGATGCGATGCATCAATATATAAATTTTTTTCCATTTTAATAGAATTCCTTTAAAATTTTTATAATTTGATTTTTTTAAAATTGTCATAATAGTTATTTTATACAATTTTGTGCATAAATACACGATTTTAATTTTTCTATGCCTAAAGAAGGTCAGAATTGTTATTATAAATAAAATCATGTTAAATTTTCTCAATTTTTCAGTAAAATTTGTAATAATATTTTTTATTATCTTAATACTTTTTGCTTTTTCAACCTTGTGGTATTTTTCGATTGGCCTACCTGATTATAAAAAACTGTCCAACTATCAACCACCAATATCAAGCAGAGTTTACTCTGAAGATAGTAAGTTAGTTGCGGAATATGCTTTAGAAAAAAGATTATTTATTCCTTATGAGTCTATACCGGAGAAAATTATCAATTCTTTTTTATCTGCAGAGGATAAAAATTTTTTTAGCCATCCAGGAATAGATGCAAAAGGTATATTGAGAGCAATAATTAAAAATATAAAAAATATCTCACAAAATAAAAGGTTAGAAGGTGCATCAACAATTACTCAACAAGTTGCAAAAAACTTTCTATTAACTAATGAAGTTTCAATGAAAAGAAAAATTAAAGAGGCGATTTTAGCTTTTAGAATTGAGAGAGCTTATACAAAAGAGAGGATTTTAGAACTTTATTTAAATCAAATATATTTAGGTCAGGGTACTTATGGAATAGCTGCAGCAAGTTTAGAATATTTTGATAAATCTGTAAAAGAATTAAATTATTCTGAGGCATCGTTGCTGGCTGCTTTACCAAAAGCCCCAAGTAAATATAATCCTTACAAATATCCTGAAATTGCAAAATTTAGAAGAGATTTGGTTCTTGAAAATTTAGAAGAAAATAAATTTATTTCAAAAAATGAACTAAAAGAACTCAAAAACTCTAATCTAAAACTTAAAAGGAGAAAGATTGAAATAGTTAATGAAGCAAATTCTTATACTGAAGAAGTAAGAAGAACTGTAAAAAATATTTATGGTTTTGAAAAATTATACTCACAGGGTTTAAGTATCAGTACACCACTTAAAATTGATTACCAAATGCAAGCTTTAAAATCTTTGCGAAAAGGAATAGAAGATTATGATCGAAGAAAGGGATGGAGAGGACCGATTACAAATAAAGACAAAGATATTAATTGGCAGAATAAAATTTCTCAATACAAACTTGACCCAACTCTCAATTGGAACTTAGCAGAAATTTTATCATTTAAAGATGATAAAATAAATTTTAAAATTATAGACAAACAGAAAAAAAAATCTTTTGGATCTTTGAATTATAAAAATATTAAGTGGTCAATTCCTAAAAAAAAAAAAATTCAAGAAATTCATAAAATAGGCGATATTATATTTGTTAAAAAAGAGAAAGATATTTGGCAACTAAAACAATATCCAAAAGTTAATGGCGGAATTGTAGTTTTAGATCCATATTCAGGTAATGTTCTTGCATTGGTAGGAGGTTTTAATTTTAAAAAAAGTGAATTTAACAGAGTTACTCAAGCAAAAAGACAACCTGGGTCTGCGTTTAAACCAATTGTCTATGCAGCTGCTCTAGAAAACGGCTTTTCACCAAATTCAATTATCCTTGATGCGCCTTTTGTCGAAAGCCAAGGGGTCGGGTTAAAAAATTGGAAACCAGAAAACTATGGAAAAAAATTTTATGGCCCAACAACACTCAGAAAAGGTATTGAATATTCGAGAAATTTAATGACAGTAAGAATAGCTAAGGTATTAGGATTAGAGGAAATTCTAAGTTTATCAAAAAAATTGAATATTTACGATGAGATACCAGAACTATTATCTGTTTCATTGGGAGCTGCTGAAACAACATTGTTAAATTTGACATCTGCTTATGCACCTTTTGTGAATGGAGGTATAAGCATAGAACCAAAACTAATCTCTAGAATACAGGATCGAAGAGGTAAAACAATTTTTCAAGAAAAAAACAGAGAGTGCATTGGTTGTGATAAATTTATTAATGAAACAACTGAATTACCAAAAATTAAAAACAATAGTGAAAAAGTTATAAGTGAGGAAACTGCTTATCAAATGAACTCAATATTACAAGGCGTTGTCAAAAGAGGTACAGCAAAAAAATTGAGATCTTTGAATGTTCCTTTGGCTGGAAAAACTGGAACTACAAATGATAATTATGATGCTTGGTTTATTGGTTTTTCATCTAATTTAGTGATTGGTGTCTATATCGGGTATGATAATCCTAGAACTTTAGGTAAATTTGAAACTGGTTCAAAAGCAGCATTACCTATTTTTAAAAATTTCATTGAAAAGGCTTTATATAAGGAAGATTTTAAAGAGTTCCAAATTCCTGAAAATATTTTTCTAACATCCTTAAATTATGATACAGGAACAAAATCGGCTGCAGGCGAAAAAAATGTAATTATTGAAGCATTAAAACAAAGAGATATTAACAGCATAGATAATAATGATTTAATATCGACGATTGCTCGTGATAAGACAGTTATATTTAGACAATTTTATTTATGGAAAATTTTGATAATATTCTAATTCTTACAGAAAAATCCCAAAAAAATATTAGGGGGTATCTTTGATCGTGAAAATGTTGAGGAAAAAATTGCAGAATTAGAATCGATTTCTCAAAAAGAAAATTTTTGGAAAGATAAAAATTTAGTCAAAAAAACAGTCAAACAAAAAAAATTTTTTGAGGATATTCTTAATTCTTATAAAAAATCTTTAGAAGAACTCAACAATCTTAAAGATTTATATTCTTTAGCTGTACAAGAGCAAGACGAGGAAACTATTACTGACTGCCACAAGAAAATTGAGCAAATCTTAAAAGAAGTAAAAAAAAATGAGATTAATTGTTTTTTGTCGGGTGATAATGATGACTTAGACATATATCTTGAAATTCATGCTGGTGCTGGAGGTACAGAGAGTCAAGATTGGGCAGATATGTTGCGCAGAATGTATATTAAATGGTTCGATAAAAAAAAATTTAAATATGAGATTATAAGCGAACACAAAGGAGATGAAGCAGGTATTAAATCTTCTACTATTAAAGTAAATGGAGATTATTTATATGGACTCATGAGGTCAGAGTCGGGTGTTCATAGATTGGTCCGTATTTCACCGTTCGATAGTGGAGCTAGAAGACATACAAGTTTTGCTAGTGTATGGGTATATCCTGCCATAGAGGATGACATTAATATAAAAATTGATGAAAAAGACTTAAGGATTGATACGTACAGATCTAGTGGAGCTGGAGGACAACACGTTAATACAACTGATAGCGCTGTAAGAATAACCCATACACCGACAAAAATAGTTGTCCAATGCCAAAATGAAAGATCACAACATAAAAATAAAGAAACTTGTTTTAAAATGCTTAAAGCAAGATTGTACGAACACGAAATGCAAAAAAAAGAGGAGGAAAATCAAAAGGAACTAAAGACTAAAACAGATATTGGTTGGGGTCACCAAATTAGGTCTTATGTGTTACAACCCTACCAATTAGTCAAAGATCTAAGAAATAAATTAGAAAACACAAATCCTTCAAGTGTTTTAGACGGAAATATTGATCAATTTATTGAAGAGGGAATTAAAAATAAAAAATGAAAAAAATAGCTATAAATATATTTTCTATAATTATCATTTTAATAATTACCGTAATTATTATTTTATCAACCGTTGGAATTGAAACAAATAAATTTAATAAATTAATTATTGATAAAGCTTCTCAAACAAAAAATATTAAACTTAAATTAGAAACTATCAAATTTAAGTTAAACCCAAGAGAATTTAGCTTATTTATAGAAACAAAAAAACCAAAAGTTATTTATAGAGAGATATTTATACCCATCAAAAACATAAAAATTTATATTGATTTTTTAACATTACTTAAATCAGAACCAATAATTAAAAAAACTACACTCGTTTTGGAAGAAATAGATATTTCTCAAATTAATGAAATGTCAGCTATGATTAAACCCTCAAACTTTAAAAGTTTACTTAAAAATAAGATTAAAGAAGGAGTAGTTATTGCTGAAATAGAATTTTTTTTTAATGCAAATGGTGAATTAAAAAATTTTATAACAAAAGGTAAAGTTAATGATCTTAAGATTGAGTTATTTGACAATTTAAATTTTTCTAATGTTAATTTAGGATTTTTTGCAGATAAAAATGACATATTAATTAAAAATATTTTTGGAAATTTAGAGGAAATTGAAATATTAGATGGAGATGTAAAGCTAAATTTAGAAAACGGAATAAAATTAAATTCAAACTTCAATTCAGAAATTAATTTAGATAAAAATTTTTTTAAAAAATATAATTTCATTTCAGATAGATATAAATATTTTAAAAATATTATAAATCTAGAAGCAAATTTAAATAACAACTTATATATAAATTTTGATAGCACCTATAAAATTAAAGATTATAATTATAAAGTTACAGGAAAACTAGATAAGAGTAAGTTACAACTAGTGAATATTCCAGAAAATAATTATTTTGTGGACAAAATTGAATTTTTAAATTTATCAAATTTTCAAATTTCAACGCTCTTTAAACCTAAAATAATTAATTTTAAAGGGCAGGGAAAGTATTCATTAAATGAAATTGATCTTTTAAATATTGAATTAGAAAATATTTTTATTAATGATAAAATAAATTTTAAATTAGATTTTGATTATAAAAATAGTTTTGATTTACCTTTAATAAATTATAAAAAATCTAAAAATTCTTTGGCTAATGTAAAATTAGATTTAGAAAAAACACAAGATAAAATTAAGATAAATAATCTTGAGTATAAAGAAAAAGAAAATTTAATTTCGATCAATTCTTTATTATTAGAAGACTTGAGTCTCTCATCATTTAAAAATATCAAAGTCAAAACATTAAATAATGATTTTTTAATACAAAATTTAAAAAAAATTTCAGTAAAAGGTAATCAATTTGATGCATCTAATCTAGGCAAATTTTTAAGTAATAAGGAAAATAAAAATTTTATGAAAAACATTAATAATAAAATTGAAATATCTTTTAAAAAAATAAAAGTCCCAATGTCCGAAAAACTTCAAGACTTTAGATTAATTGGTGAAATAGAAAAAGGTCAATTTGTTAAAATTTCATCTAAGGGAAATTATGGTAATAATAATTTTTTAGATATATCGATGAAAAAAGATAACAATTAAAATAAAAAATATTTAGAAATTTATTCAGATTTAGCGCAGCCTTTGCTTACAGAATATAATTTTTTTAATGGACTTACAGGTGGTAAATTACTTTTTACCTCAGAAATTGGAGAGTCAAATTCAAATTCAAATCTTAAAATTGAAAATTTTAAAGTGATCAATGCCCCAGGTGTGGTTAAATTATTATCGTTAGCTGATTTAGGTGGTTTAGCAGATTTAGCGGAGGGAGAAGGATTATCTTTTGACATATTAGAAATTGATATGGAAAAAAACAAAAATTTTTTAAAAATAAATGAAATATTAGCTTTAGGATCAAGTATTTCTGTTTTGATGGAAGGTTACCAAGATGTAAATGGCATAACAAGCCTCAGAGGTACTTTAGTACCGGCAAAAACATTAAATAAGATGATTTCAAAAATACCAGTAATTGGAACTATAGTTATACCAAAAGAAGTTGGAGAAGGATTGTTCGGGATAAGCTTTAAGATGAAAGGACCTAAAGGAAAAATAAAAACTACTATCAATCCAATTAGAACATTAACACCCAGATTTATACAAAAAATAATAGATAGAAATAAAGAAACTAAGTAATTTTTATTAAGTAATGTTTCTTCTTACCGTGTGAAATTTTTAAAATATTTTTTTTAAAATCTTTTAGTTGAATTATTCTTTTTTCATCATTTATAATCGCACCATCAATTTTTAATCCTTTGTTCGCTATTGTTCTTCTCGCTTCACTTTTGGAAGGTAGAATTTTATTATTAGAAATCAGATCTAAAATATTAATTCCTTTTTTTACTTCATTTAATTGAACTTTAATTTCAGGTAATTTGGAGCCAAATCCACTGTTTTCAAAAGTATCCTTGGCAGTTTGCTCTGCTTCTTTTGAATTCCTCTCACCATGTAGTATTTTTGTAGCCTCATTAGCTAGCAAAATTTTTAAATTATTTATATTTTTCTCATCTTTAAAAATTTTTTCCAATGATTCTGATTTTATTTCTGTGAAAAAATATAAAAAACTTTTTACATCTCTGTCGTCTGTATTTCTCCAAAATTGCCAATAGTCATAAGGAGACAATTGATCTTCATTCAGCCAAATTGCTCCTTTCTCTGTTTTACCCATTTTAGCACCTGAAGCTAAAGTAATTAATGGTGAGGTAATACCAAAGGCTTCTTTTTGCAAAATTCTTCTAATCAAATCTACACCATTTACAATATTCCCCCATTGATCTGATCCACCAATTTGTAAAATACAATTTTTATTTTTAAACAATTGATAAAAATCATAAGCTTGTAAAATCATATAATTAAATTCCATATAGCTAAGAGACTGCTCTCTTTCTAATCTTAGTTTTACACTGTCAAAAGTTAACATTTTATTTATTGTAAAATGGCTTCCTATGTCTCTTAAAAATTGAATATAATTTAATTTTGTCAACCATTCAGAATTATCTACAAATAAAGGTGCTGTTTTTTTATTTTTAGTATCTAAGATTTTATTAAAAACTTTTTTTATACTTTTTATATTTTTTTTGATTTGTTTTTCTTCCAGTATTTTTCTAGTAGAATCTTTTCCAGATGGATCACCAATTAATGTTGTACCTCCACCTAACAAAACAATCGGTCTGTGGCCGTGCCTCTGCATCAACCTCAAGATCATTATTTGAAGTAAACTGCCTACGTGTAGGCTACTAGCTGTACAATCGAAACCTATATAACCTGATATTGAGTTTTTGTTACTAATTTCATTGAGTTTATTTAAATCTGTACATTGATTAAAATACCCCCTTATTTGCAATTCATCTAAAAATGTATTTTTCATAGTGATATTTATTTGAGCAACTATTATACAAAAATTGTTATAAATAAATAGAAATATGCAAAAAAAATGGACCTGTATAGGTTTAATGAGTGGAACATCTGGTGATGGGGTAGACGCTTCAATAATTTCCACTAACGGAATAAATCATTATGAGACAATTAAAGACAAATATTTTGAATATGATACAGACATTTTTAAGGATATTCACAATCTTAAAGATAAGATAAATAACTTAAATCATCTTAAAACATTCAAAAAAGAGATAAATGATATAGAGAGAAAAATAACAATCTTTCATGCTAAAATAATCAATGATTTGCAAATAAACAATGAAACGATTGTAGGATTTCATGGTCAAACTATTTATCATAATGCAAAAGAAAAGGTTTCCAAACAATTAGGCGACGGCAAACTATTAAATCAATTAACAAACAAAAATATAGTTTATAATTTTAGGGAAAATGATATTTTAAATGGTGGCCAAGGAGCACCATTGACGCCAATCTTTCATCAATTAATTTCAGCACAATATAATATCAAATTACCGGTATGCTTTCTTAACATTGGTGGAATTTCTAATATTACTATTATTAATAGTGCAAATAATTTTTTAGATTTATCCAGTAAAGATATTGGACCTGGCAATTGCCTAATTGATGCTTGGGTAAGAAATAATTCTGACAAAAAATTTGATGAGGACGGAAAACTTGCTTTAAGTGGAATAAGAAATGAAATAATTTTTGAACAAGCTCAAGAATTATATATGAACAGAAATAACAAGAAAAAATTGTCACTTGATACAAATGATTTTGATATATCTTTCATAAGAGGATTAAGTTTAGAAGATGGAGTAACAACTCTCACAGATTTTTCAGCCAGTATTATTGGTGAAGAATTATCTCTATCAATTAAAGAGGCTCATACAAATATTGAAAATGTGTTAATTTGCGGAGGTGGAAGAAATAATAAAGTTTTAATTGAAAAAATTAAAAAAAATTTACCACCTTCTATCAATATTAAAAATATAGATGATTTACAAATTAATGGAGACTTCATTGAGTCTCAGGCATTTGCATTTTTAGCTATCAGGTCTATTCTTAATTTGCCAATTACTTTTCCTAATACCACAGGATGTAGACAAGCTTGCAGCGGCGGGGATTTAGTAAAAAATTAAATTAAAGCAGTTTTTTCTTTAAGATATTTTTCAATTTCTAATCTAAGTTCTGCTTCTTTATCTTTAAAAAAATGATTAGAATTTTTTATTTGTGAAAAAATTACTTCTACACCTTTTTGACTTTTAATTCTATTATCTAGCTCTCTAATACTTTCTTTTGTCACCAATTCGTCATTTTCGCTGAAGACAACTTGCCCAGATGTTGGGCAGGGAGCTAAGAATGAGAAGTCGTATACATTTGGTTGAGGTGATACAGCAATGAAATTATTTACCTCCGGTCGTCTCATGATCAATTGCATACAAATTAATGATCCAAATGAAAAACCTGATACCCAACACTGGCTATAATCTAAATTTTGTCGCTCAATCCAATCTAGTGCCGCAGCAGCGTCTGATAATTCACCCTGACCATTATCAAAAACACCATCACTTTTTCCTACACCTCTAAAATTTACTTTTATAACTGAAAATCCATTTTCTAAAAAAATATTATACATGATTTGAACTATTTTATTATTCATTGTTCCTCCGTACTGAGGATGAGGATGAAGTACTATTGCTACTGGCGAACCAAATTTAGGATTTTTATAGTATTTAGCCTCTAATCTACCAGCAGGCCCAGGAATAAATATTTCTAAACTTTTAGGTTTCATAATTGATAATGATTATTATTTTTAAAAAAAAGTAATAATTTATAGCATGTTTTTCTGCGGCAAATGATTTTTTTTAAATCTTACTAAATTTGTAGGAATTAAATTAAAAATACTGTAATACAACAATAATTTATGAAATTAACAACTAAAGGAAGATATGCTGTAATGGCTATGGCAGACTTAGCTTTATTTAAAGATAAAGGGCCGACTAGTCTCACAGATATATCTTTAAGGCAAAACATTTCTTTAGCTTATTTAGAACAGATATTCATTAAGCTAAAAAATAAAAATTTAGTCAAAAGTATAAGAGGAGCAAAGGGAGGTTACGTTTTAGAAATCTCACCTGAAGATATTAAAATCTCAAATATTATTCAAGCTGTTGACGAAGAGGTAAAAACGTTAAATTGCAAAAAAGAGTCTAAGAGAGGGTGTAATAATAAATATTCTAAATGTATTACACATAATTTATGGGATCAATTAGATCAGCATATTAATAGTTTTTTTGAAAGAGTAAAACTACAAGATTTAGTAAAAAAAAATCAAAATTTAAATAAATGAAAACTGAAGATTTAAAAAATAATAAAGATTATAAGTACGGTTTTACAACTGATATAGAAAATATAAGATCTCCTAAAGGTCTTAGTGAGGATACAATTAAATTCATCTCTAATGTAAAAAAAGAACCTAAATGGATGTTAGAGTGGAGGTTAAAGGCTTTTAATAGATTAAAAGTTTTAAAAGAGCCTAACTGGCAAAAGCCAAAATATCCAAAAATAAATTATCAAGAT
>MDTA01126123.1_pt1 | contig 10940 bp, 10 predicted proteins | sample 811151 | NCBI WGS metagenome assembly MDTA01 (sample SAMN05326648, study PRJNA326480) | marine metagenome | isolation source: seawater | place: Indian Ocean: South | collected 2010 | reverse complement strand
CGGCCCCTACAAGCTCAAACCTCGCTTCCATGGCTCCCTGGAGACCTGGCAGTCCGAGAGCGGTCAGCGCGACGGCTTCCTGTTCGTCCGAGGCGAGGAGGCCGACGAGGTCTTCGCGCGCATCGACCTCCAGGAGTACCACCTGGTGGTTCGAGGCGACCGCGTTCACTTCTCAGGCGCGCGCTTCGAGGTCCGGTTTGAGGCGGACAACCCCGAGGGCTCTCTTGAGGGTCGCGCTGATGAGCCCGTCGATCTTGGGCTGTATCGGCTCATCGACCTCTTCCGAACCGGTGTTCTCGACCGAGGCGGAGTGAACTATGTCTCCGCGAACGCGGCGCACCCTTCATGACGGACCGCAAAGCACAGCGAGCCGACGACTCTCTTGGCCTATGGTCCCTCGCCACAGGCGTGGCCGCCGTAGGCTTCATGGTGTACCTCCCGCTGGGAGCCCTGCCGCGCTTCGCTGGATTCAGCGAGAACCCGTGGGTCCTGACCACCCTCATGGGGATCTGCGGTGTGGCCAGCGTGCTCGGCGCCTGGCGCCGTCGCCACACCGCCCAGGTCTTGCTGCGCCGGACCCTGCTCTTCGGGGCCTTCCTGGCTGTGATGGGCAACCTGAACTACGCCCACTACGTCTATTACTACTCCCACACCGTCCCTGATGCGGAGCTCGCGCCGAAGGTCGGCGAACGAGCGCCAGACTTCACGGTGCCCGACCCGTCGGGCGGCGCGTGGTCTCTGAAGGCGTTCGAGGGGACTCCGTTCCTCCTGGTCTTCTATCGCGCACACTGGTGACCGTTCTGCATGAGAGACCTGGAGGGTCTCGAACGCATAGCGCCCGAGATCAAGGAGGCTGGAGGCGTCATCGTGACCGCCTCGATGGACCAATGGTCAGAGCTGGCACAACGCCAGGCGCGTATGGCGCTGGGCATGACCATGCTCGCGGATCCGAACGGAGACCTCGTGCGGACCTTCGGTCTGGAGGACATCTGTTTTGGAGAGGACATCGCCCGTCCAGCCGCGTTCCTTATCGACGCGGATGGCGTGGTGCGCTGGCGCAACCTGCCGACGAGTTGGCGCTACCGCCCGGAGGCGAGCGCATACCTTGAGGCGTTCATGTCGGGGGTGAGCCGTGAGTAGCCTCTGGACCGGGCACCCCGAAGGAGCGCCACCGAGTCGGGCTGGGGAGCGGGCCCTCGCGCTCCTGTCGATCCCCCTGATCGCGGTGGGTGGTGGCTTCACCTTCTATGTCACGCTGCTCGAGGTGCCGGGAGGCCTGGCCTCGTGGAGCCTGACGGTGCTCGCCTATGGCCTATGGCTCTGGCCCGGCATGCCGGTCATGCGCCGATTGCGCCGGCGCTCCACCGTGTACGAGCTCACGGGCACCCATGCGCGAGCGAGGCGCCGTGACGGTCAGCGGGTCTATCGCGAGGTGAGTCGAGACGAGTGGGCCGAGCTTCGCCTCGTGGAGGAGCCGAACGGCACCTGGAGCCTCTGGCCCTTCGACTCGGAGGGCGGGCGAGCGACAGAGCCCGTGTTTGAGGGTCTCAGAGAGCCGGACGCGCTTCGCCGGGCGCTCGACGACTCGACCCCTTCTGGCGAATAGCGGGCACATCCGGCTCGCGTCGGGGTCAGGAACCGTAAATCTCCGGGCGCCGGTTCCTCGCGATCTCCCAGCCCGCTGGGTCGGTGGCGGCCAGCCCCCCCAGCGGCGCGTCCACGAGAATCAACTCCGAGATCTCGCTCAGGTCCTCGAGCGCTCCGTCCGGTCCTACGGCATAGGTGCCGCCTGGATAGTTCACATCCCACGGCGCCTCGGAGCCCAGGCGGTTGGAGCCGCAAATCACGAGACGGTGACGCATGGCGTCGACCGGGAACTCATGGGCCCACATCCGCATGGACTTCTCTCCGAAGGTGATGGCTGGGCTGAACACGAGCTCCGCGCCCGCCTTTTTCAGTGAGGACATGACGCCCTCAAAATGCCGATCAAAGCAGATCGCTACGCCGACGTTGCCGACGGCCGTGGGGAAGACCGGGAAGAAGGGGTTGGTTCCCAGCACGACGGCACCATCAGGCTGCGGAGCGCCATCGGAGGCTCCATAATAGAAGGTCTCGTGGAACTCACCCTGCTCGTTGACCCCACAGGGGATGTGGGTCTTACGGTAGCGTCCACACCACCGGCCATCCGCGTCGATGACGACCGCCGTGTTGAAGCGCTCCCCCGTTTGAGGGTCCACCTCATAGATTGGGGCGACGATCACCACCTCCAGTCGCGCCGCGGCCTCCTTGAGGGTCGTGACGGTAGGGCCATTCACCGCGTCCTCAGCCATCGCTCGCCATACAGGACGCTGCTCCAGTGCAAAGTAGGGGGCAGGGAAGAGCTCGCCGAGCCCGACGATCTTGGCCCCGGCCTCCACCGCAGACTCGATCAACTCCAGATGATGTTCGACGTTCGCAGCGCGGATCGCCTCCAGCTCGCCCTCCAGTGAAGCGAGCCCATCCACCGTGTCTGGCATGGGCCCATACCGGTTGCTCGTCTGGGTCATCGCTACTCGAACCAATCGACTCATCGCTCAGCTCCCGTGAACAGTAAGACACGCGCGCCGCCTGCCTTGGAACGCTCAGGCTTGGACAGGAGGCCGGCGAGGCCCGCCGTACCTGTAGCGCACACATCCAATCCCGTAGCGCTTCGCCCGCGCTGGTGCGCCTCACGGAGGGCCTCTTCGCTCACCGCGAGCGCCTCCCCGCCTGTGGCGATCATCATCTCAACCGGGATGGCCCAGTCGTAGGTCTCGTCGTCGAGGATGCCGTGGGCGACGCTCGTCGGGGGGGTCTCCCAGGGCCACATGAACCCGCTTCGACGCGTCCTCCCGTAGCTCATGGCCGACTGCAGTGAGCCCTGCACGCTGAGCTCTCGCAGACGCTCAAAGGCGCGCTTCAACGGGTAGGCCCCGAGGGTCTGGACCGTATGGAGAACAGGAAGCTCCTCAATACGACCGCGCCGGTGGGCGACCTGCAGTCCCCCGCAGACGCCGCTCGCCAGCGCCCCGCCACCGACCTGCACAAAGAGCTCGGAGGGTGCCAGGCCCTTTCGGCGCAGCTGGTCGACAACCTCCCAGGCCAGCGTAGAACCCCCCTCGACGACGAGTCCGTTCTCCGGCCCCTGTACGCTGAAGGGGACGCTGCCAGCGGCGACCGCCTCTCGGAAGGCCGCCATGCAGGGGTCGCCCTGGACGCCTGGGGAACGCCGGCAGATGTGCAGGCTCGCCTCCAGCTCGGTAAGGCGCCTTACGACGCTCTCTCGGGCGTCCTCGGGGATGAATACATCGATGGGCCGCCCGGCGGCCCGGGCGATCACCGCGGCCGCCAACGCGGCGTTACCGCAGCTGGCGATTGCCAGCCGGGGCGGAGCTTGATGACGGCCGCTGGCGCGCTCGACCGCGAGCGTGGCGATCATGACGCCCATCAGGTGACGAGCCTTATGGGAGCCCCCTACGTGGCGGGTCTCGTCCTTCACCCAGACATCGGGGCCCAGCTCGTCGACCTGGAGGATCGGCGTCTCACGGAAGCCCGCGCCATCGACCTGCGCAATGGCGTCATCGAGCTCGCTCACGAGGTCACAGTAGCTCTGATCGCTCAGCCCAAGCTCCCTCGCCAACCTGTAGGGGAACAAGAGCGTTCGATAGCGCAGGAAGGGGTTCTGCTCCTCCGACTCCGGCCAATCGGATCCCTCAAGCGGTACCGGCGTCAGCAGGTGGTCGACGCCGTCATCGAGCGTGGCCCGCGGGCAGGTAAAGATCAGCCCCTGGCTCGCGTCGACCTCCGCTCCGCAGGCCGCGCAGCGCATGAGCGGGCGCCCCATCAAAGCGTCGACACCAGCCCGGTCTTCGCGTTGAAGGCCTCGATCTGCTCGTCCCAGGCTCGTACCAGGGGCAAGAGGTCGTCCCAATAGCGCTGCTCACGCCTGGCGACAAAGTCATCGAAGTCCACGCCCTGCTGCTCCACCCAGGTGAAGTAACCGAGGTTGAAGATGCGCTCACGATCCTCGTGCCGAAGCTCCAGAAGGTGATCCGTGCCCTGCCCCTTCATGAAGCGGGCGAAGCTCTCGGCCGCATGGATCATGTCGAAGGCACCGCCAAAGCGCTCCCGCTCGATCTTGTCATACTCGGTCAGGTACAGGTCTGCGCCGTCGGTCGCTACGGTCATGACCACATCGTCGGAGCCAAGACCCAGGTACTTCGCCGTCTTGATCGCGCCCAACACGTTGCAGATGGCCGAGAAGCCCATATGGCTCAGAGACTCGATAGTCGCCTCATCGAAACCGAGGCGCTCACGCAGGTACTGTCGACCGGGCTCCGTTCCGAAGACCATGAACAGGCTGTCCGTCGCCTCGTCGCTCACCGCCGCGACGAAGTCGGTGTTCATAGCGTTGTGAATGTACGGGATGTGCTTATCGCCGATCCCCTGGATGTTGTGTTCGCCAAAGCCGTTGTAGAGGAGCGTATGACACTCCGCCGCCTCCATGGCGACGATTCGAGCTCCGTACTCGGCCTTGAGGTGGTCCCCGGCCGCGATGGTGCCGGCGGATCCGGTCGCCGACACATAGGCCCGCATCCGGAGGCTGCCATCGCGCTCCTTCAGGTGCTCAAACACGGTCTGTAACGCTCGACCGGTGACGACGCGGTGAACCAGGTGATTTCCGAACTCACAGAACTGGTTGAAGATGATGTGATCGTCGAGGGCGTCCAACTCATTACACTTGTCGTAGATCTCTTTGACGTTGGACTCGGAGCCGACCGTGCGGACGATGTCGGAGGGATCCGCGACCCACTCCTCCAGCCACTCAAAGCGCTCCCGGCTCATGCCCTCCGGCAGGACCGCGACGCCTCGACAGCCCATGATTCGGCTGATCGCTACGCCGCCGCGACAGTAATTCCCGGTCGACGGCCAGATCGCCCGGTGGGTCGTTGGATCAAACTGGCCCGTCACCACCCGAGGCGCGAGACACCCGTACGCCGCCAGAACCTTGTGGGCGTTGATCATCGGGAAGCGATCGCCGAACGTCACGACGATTCGAGCGTCCACACCCGTGAGTTCCCGGGGGAGCACCACGTGACCAGGCACGCTCACGCGCCCCGTCCGCGCCGCGTCGTTGAACCAGTGGACGCGAAAGAGGTTCAGGGGGTGCGGTTCATCCGGATCGATGTTCTGTAGCGCGTCGGTGATCGCCTCTGGGATCGTCGTCGGATCCGCGAGCTGAGCAATGGTGGGCAGGAGAACTCCCGCATCGCGGAACGCGCCCACTGTGCTGTCGTAGACGCCCGCGTCCACCACCTCAGTATCCAAGCCTAACTTCGCCATTCTTCTCGCTCCTTGCGCCTCACAGCGCGCTCATCCGCTCCCAAACAGCGCGAGCCTCTAGCTCGGCTTCTCGTCGAATCTTATCGAGGTCTCCAAAGACCAGCTTGCGGTCCCGAACAACGACCTTGCCTGCGACCACCACATGGCGCGGCCCACCCTCATCGGCGACGACGAGGTCCCCGACCGCGCCTGGCTCAAGGACGTTCTCAGACGTGCCAAACAGCTCGGCGACCAAACGGTGCCCTGCGTCGAGCCGTTCCCCGCGGCGCTGGGCGTCGTCGCCCGCGGCGCTTCCGAGGCGCTCGAGGGCCTGGGCCTCAACCTCCATCTCGGCCGGCCAACCATCGGTACCAAGCGCGACGCGCGTCGTCGCTCCCAGGGCCGCCGCGTATCCCACTTCGTTGCCCTCGTTCGAGCGCGGATTATGGACCCACCAGCAGCCCTGTTCGGCAGCCCAGCTCACCTGCTCTGGAGACAGATGAATCCCGTGGGCGAGAATCGAGCCCTGGGGCAGCGCTCCGAGGCGCGCGAGCCGCTCAAGAGGGCCGTCATAGCCACGCTCCACCGCGTCGATCACGTCGGCCTGGTCCTCGGCTACATGAACGTGCATCACAACGCCGAGCTCCGAGCACAGGGCCCCGGCGTCGGCGATGGTCTCATCAGAGACGGTGAAGCTCGCGTGCAGCGCCACCGCGGCCAGGACCGTGTCCGTCGCGCCGGCCCTCGCGAAACGAGCGCACTCCTCAAGTCCCGCAAGCGCCTCTTCTCGCCCTCCGTTACGCTCCGTCGCGCCATACCCGAGCAACCCGCGAGCGCCGAGCTCGCCGTAGGCGCCCGCGAGGACGTCCAAGCTTCCTTCAATCAGAGCAGGAGACTCGTGGTGGTCGATGAGCGTGGTCGTGCCTGACAGCAACGCGTTCGCCACATAGAGACGGGCAGATGCCCGAAGGCTATCGGCGTCCAGGGCCCGGTCCAGCTTCCACCAGACCCGCTCAAGGATCTCAACAAAGCACGTCGGCGCTGGCTCCGGCCCCGGCATGCCGAGAGGCGCGAGGCCGCTGTAAAGGTGCGTGTGTGCGTTCACATGCCCCGGAGTGATGTGGGCCCCGCCAGCCTCCAGCCGCTCGGCGTCAGGGCCGACAGCGTCCACGACGCGACCCTGGGCAATGGCGACCATACGCCCAGAGTCATCTGGACCGATGAGGAGTTCGTCTCTCAACTCCAGCGTTCCCTGTCGCCCTTGATACGCCCTACGCTGATCGCGCGGCCCGCTGGCGAGTCCTTCATAGGCAGCTCATATCGTCGAACCCCGTCGAACGCGTAGAGCGCGCCCTGAACGGCACCAGCGGTAGGCACCAATCCGATCTCGCCGACGCCCTTCGCCCCAAAGGGACCTTCAGGCTCGTGCTCCTCCACCAGGATGACGTCTACGGTCGGCATATCCCTGGCGCGCAAGACACCGATGTCACGCATCTTGAAAGTGACCGGCATCCCATTCTCGCAGGGCAGCTCCTCGGTCAGCGCGAAGCCAAGCCCCATATGCACGGATCCCTCGAGCTGACCGGCGCAAAGGTCAGGGTTGATGGCGCGGCCCACGTCATGGGCCGCGATGAAGTGCTCTACGCGTCCTTCTCCATCGAGGATGCACACCTGGGTCGCATAACCGAAGGCGGTGTGGGTCTTGATCTTGTCCACGTCTACGCCAGGGGCGGTCGTGTCATCGATCAAGATGTCCGCCGCGAACACCTCACCCGTGAGCTCTTCGAGGCTTTTGCCTGCATCCATCGCGGCCTTGAGCTTCTGTGCGGCGCTCTCGACCGCGCGCCCCCCGAACAGGGTCGCGCGCGAGCCGGTCGTCTGACCGCAGGCGAGCTGGTACGTCGAGTCCACCATAGGCCGAAACCTGGAGGCGGGGATGCCCGTCACCTCAACCGCGCACTGAGTGAGCACGGTGAGCAGCCCCTGCCCCATCTCTGTGTAGCCATTGTAGAGCGAGATGGTCCCATCGGCCTCGGGCACGAGCCGAGCCTTACCCCACTCCATGGCTCCGTTGCCGATACCCGTGTTCTTGATGCCGCAGGCGATCCCGATCGCCTTTCCGGCCGCGCGCGCCTCATAGTAAGCGTCCTTGACCGCCTCGAGGGTTCGTTTGATGCCGACGGACTTCTCCAGGATCTGCCCAGTGGAGAACAGGTCTCCCTTGTCGACCGCGTTTCTCCAACGGATCTCCCAGCCGTCCAGACCCGCTTGCTCTGCGAGCATGTCGAGGCATGACTCCATCCCAAAGTTGGTCTGGTTCACCCCAAACCCGCGCATCGCTCCGCAGGGAGGGTTGTTGGTGAGGACGGCGGTCGCGCTGATGTCCACGTTGTGAACGCGATACGGTCCGCACGCGTGACCGGCGGCGCGTTCAAGGACCTTCCCACCCACGGATGCGTACGCTCCAGTGTCGCCGACCATCGTCGCTCGGATCGCCGTCAGGACCCCGCTCGCGTCACAGCCGACCTCAAAGTTCATGGTGATGGGGTGGCGCTTGGGGTGAAGCCGAACGGACTCCTCACGGTTGAGCGTGACGCGCACTGGAGCGCCCGTGACATGGCAGAGCAGCGCGGTCTGGGCCTGGATGGACATGTCCTCCTTGCCACCGAAGGCCCCGCCATTGGGGACGAGCTCCACGTGGATATCGTCCTCGCTGATCCCGAGGAAGCGCGCGACCTGGCGCCGGTCATCGAAGATCCCCTGGCCTTGGGTGTAGAGGTGAATCCCGTTGCCTCGCGGCACCGCGACCGCGCTCTCCGGCTCCAGAAACAGGTGCTCAATTCGCTGGGTCTTGAAGGTCCCGCTTGCGCGGTACGCGCTCTCCGCCAGAGAGGACTCCACATCACCACGGGTGAAGCGTGTCCGCGACAAGACGTTGTCGTGCACCGGATTGACCTGAGGCGCGTCCGACTCGAGTCCTCGTTGAGGTGTCAGGACCGGATCAAGCACCTCGTACTCAATCTCAACCAACCCAGCGGCCACCCGGGCCGTGTGGGCGTCGACCGCGGCGACCGCGGCGACCACATCGCCGACGCATCGCACCTCTTCACCGACCGCCACCAGAGACGGCCAGTCGTTGTAGATCATGCCCACCCAACGCTCGCCAGGCACATCGTCAGCCGTGACGACCGCCTCGACTCCCTCGAGAGCCAGAGCCTTCGAGGTGTCGATAGAGAGGACGCGCGCGCGAGGGTGCTCGCTTAAGACGACCACGCCCTCGAGGAGCCCCTCCACATCCATATCCGCGACGTAGGGGCGATCGCCCATGGCCATGTCCAACCCTCGGTAGCGGCGCAGCGGCTGTCCGACGCGGCCGTCGTCACACATGACCGGGTCGCCCTCCCCACGGCGTGCCTTGGCGTAGAGCTCTACGGCGTCGATGATCTTGATGTAGCCCGTGCAGCGGCACAGATGCACGTCGATCGCCTTGGCGATCTCCTCGCGGCTCGGAGACGGGTTCTTGTCGACGATCGCCTTGGCCCGGAGCGCGAAGCCAGGGATGCAGAAACCGCACTGCAGCCCCGCGGCCGCGACGAAGCTCTCGCTGATCAGGCGCCGCTCCTCCGCGCTCACGCCCTCGAGTGTCAGGACCTCAGCCCCTTCCACCTTGTGGGCCTTCTGGGCGCAGGTGACCTTGGGCTTCCCATCGACCAGCGCCAGGCAGCAGCCGCACTGCCCCTGTGGGGCGCAGCCGTCCTTGGTGGACCGCACTCCACACCGATTGCGAAGCGCCTCAAGAAGACTCTCGCCATCTCGCACATCGATGTTCCGCGACTCTCCGTTGAGCTTGAACGTAATCTCAGCCATCAGGAACCCTCCTCACCCATCAAAGGGCCATACGCATCTGGACGGCGGTCTCGATAGAATTGCCACTGGCTCCGGACCTCCTCGATGAGGTCCAGGTCCAGGTCAGCCACCACGAGCTCGGTCTGGTCTCGAGAGCCCTCCGCTAGAATCTTCCCACGCGGGTCACTGAAATACGACGTCCCGTAGAACTCACCAAAGTCCCAGGGCGCCTCTCGCCCCACACGATTGTTGGTCCCAACGAAGTAGCCGTTGGCGACCGCGTGCGAGGTCTGCTCCAACTTCCAGAGATACTCGGAGTGCCCCGCCGTAGTCGCAGAGGGGATCAACACGATCTCTGCTCCCGCGAGGCCCAGGGCGCGCGCGCCCTCCGGAAAGTGGCGGTCGTAGCAGATGTACACGCCGACGGTGCCGTACCGCGTCTCGAAGACCGGATATCCCAGGTCTCCAGGCGTGAAATAGAACTTCTCCCAGAAGGCCGGGAGGCAATGGGGGATGTGCGTCTTACGGTATTTGCCCAGATAGGACCCGTCCGCGTCGATGACCGCCGCCGTGTTGTAGTAGACGCCCGTCATGTGCTCTTCGTAGAGAGGCACGACCATGACCATCTCATGCTCGCGAGCCAGGGCGCTCATCCGATCGGTGGTCGGGCCGGGCACGGGTTCCGCGAGCCCGTACCACCGAGGGTCCTGCTCGGCGCAGAAATACGGCCCGTTAAAGAGCTCTTGGAAGCACAAGATCTGAACGCCTTGCGCCGCGGCCTCAGCCACGAGCGGCATGTGGAGATCGATCATCTCGTCCGAGATCTCCTGCAGAGACTTCCCAGTCGGATCAGGCGCAGCAACCTGCGTCATTCCGCATCTCACAACACGCGCCACGTGCACCTCCTTGAGGAATAGGCGGAACCTCCATTGTCGTCAGTTCGCTCGCTGAGGCAAACCGCCGCCCCGCTCATGGAGGTCAAGAGAGGTCTCCCGGGTGATTCAGGTTTCGCAAAACAGCGGCGTCACGAGCGCCGATCTCAAGCACATCGCCCGCCTGGGCCAGGACCTCACGCAGGGTGCTCGCGAGGGCGGAGTCGACCGACCGAATGCGTTTGACCCCCGCAGGGCGTATCCATATGGGATGCCCGCGGCGCCCTTGCCAGACGGGAACGACGCGCGCGATTCCCGCATGAGCCTGCCCGGCCGCGCGCTCGAGCTCCAACAGCTGCTCTGCTTGGACCCAGGGGTGATCCACCGGCCAGACAACCAGATCTGAGATCACCCCGCGCGCCTCAAGAGCCCTCAGGCCCGTGACGACGGAGCCCAGGGATGCGCTCTCAGGCTCGGTGTTCACGGCCGTCTGGAGGCCATCGACCGGACAGCCCACGCCAGGAGGGAGCACCGCGACGATCCGCGCGAACTCAGCGCTCCTCGCCTGCTCCACGACGCGCTCCAGCAGGGTCTCCCCGTTGAGGTTTACGAGCGCCTTGGGCCCGAGGCCCAGTCGACGCCCCTGCCCCGCCGCGACGATCACCAAGCCCGTCGAGTTCACGCATACACCTCCATAATGAGGGTACCTCATAGAGGCCCTGAACGGGAGCAAGGCGGACCCGCGTGTACTGGATCATGGGCTTCTACATTGACGCGCGCGCACAGTTCTCGTAAAAGCGCGCCCACTCACGCGTCCGGGGCCCCCCTCGGGCCCGCCTGGACTGGCAGAGACAAGGAATACGACGATGGCTTTCGACCTCG
>MDTA01179413.1_pt1 | contig 10944 bp, 12 predicted proteins | sample 811151 | NCBI WGS metagenome assembly MDTA01 (sample SAMN05326648, study PRJNA326480) | marine metagenome | isolation source: seawater | place: Indian Ocean: South | collected 2010 | reverse complement strand
GTATAACGAGTTTGATCTGAATAAAGACGGCGTGGTTAGTGACGAAGAGCTGGATCGAGCAAAAGAAATGATGGAGATGGAGTTGCGCGAAGAAAAATCTGAAGCGCAGAAAATGATGGCTTGGCTGGCTATCATTGTGATGATACTCGCTACCATCATCCTGTTTACGCCCCTGATACCTGACAGTAGGGTTAATGCCCTCTCGGATCTACTGGGCTTATTCTATTTTTCATTATGCGGAATAGTGGGAACATATATGGGGGCTACGGCCTTCATGCACCATTCACAGGTTAAAAAATAGGAAAATAGGATATGGCTGTTGGAAATTTGATGGGTAAGATATTCGGCTCTGAGAAGGCTATAGGAGCTGCCATAGACGGCATATCCAATAGTCTTGATGCTCTGGTATACACTGACGAAGAAAAGGCTACAGCAGCCGCTCACGAACGAACACAAGCTAGGGGTATGGTCATAGAGTGGATGAGATCCACCAGTGGGCAGTCGTTAGCTAGAAGGCTTATTGCAATATCCATTACGTTTATATGGCTAATGCAATATGTCTTTGGATGGGCGATGGTAATTGGGAGTCTATTTGTAGAGCCCGATATAGCAGCCCGAATGAAGGAGGCATCCTCTTTAACTGCTGATTATGCTGATGGCATGACTGGCGCGGTGATGCTCATATTGAGTTTCTATTTCGCAGCACCTCATATGGATAAGATTGTTGGCCCTGCTCTGGAAAGGTTTGGCAAGCGTAAAGAAACAAACACACCTCCTGTAAAAGCTGATGATGGCAGGACTTTTTAGAGGAATGAATGGTGAAAATGTTAATTGAGCCCACAATTAGTTGGGGCGATATAGCCATGTGTGCTGGCCTTAGTATGACTGGGATACTGGCATTTACCGATGTGACTGAAAGTGTAGCTATGAATCGTATAACCATAGAGCACGTTCAGGCGGCTTATAACACGCTAGATGCAAATCATAGAGAACACCTCGAGCAAGAGAGGGCAGAGCGTCAAATGATGCGACAGGAGCTTAGAGAGGATCTCAGAGCTATAGCAACTAAACTAGACAGATTAATTGAAGGAGGAGTCCGTAGTGAATAATGCGTATATACCATCCACTTTTCAAATGAGGCAATCAACGTATGGCGGTGTCAGGCCAATGCGTATGGCCGCCCCTACCGCTCCAACTCCGAACACAGCACAATCTAGGGCAGACATTGGACAAGCAGCACTACCCGCAGCTCTAACGACACAAAGTATGCAGACTATGGGCGTTCCTAAGACACCAAGCAAGGGTTTGCTGGGTAGGAAGATGCCAGGGTTTGATGCAAACACGATGGGAATTTATGGAAGATAATTTTGAAGATGAGCCTAAGCGCAAGCGAGGCAGACCAAAAGGAAGCTATAATAAGGCTTCTAAGGCTCAAGTGGAGCGTATTACTGCTGAAGGTAAGCTATCGCCCCTAGAATACTTGGCCTCGATCTATCAAAGCGAGGCAGAAGAAACACGAACACGAATTGAAGCTGCTAAAGCTGCCGCCCATTATGTCCATGCTCGACTAGCATCGACTGAGTTTAAAGCCGCAGTAACGGAGATAACGCAAGAGGAATGGCTAGAGAGCTTGAATTAACAAGGGTTAAGCTGAAGGATGATTTTGAGTTTTATGCTCGAAATTGTCTAAACGTCAGATCAAAGTCTGGTGAAGTTAAGCCGTTGCATTTAAATAAAGCGCAGTTATTCATTCATGCCTGTATCGAAGAACAAAAGCGTAAGACTGGGCAAGTAAGATCTATTATCCTAAAAGGTAGACAGCAAGGCGTATCTACCTATGTCGAAGGTAGGTATTACTGGCAGACCACCCATAGAAAAGGAGTGAGGGCCTTTATTCTTACGCATGAAGCTGACTCTACAGCCGCTCTGTTTGAGATGGTTGAGAGGTATCACGAATCAGCACCGGATTTTGTAAAGCCTACAACTGGAGCTAGTAACGCTAAGGAATTAATATTTAGCAAATTAGATTCAGGTTACAAGGTAGGAACTGCTGGCAATAAGAGTGTTGGTCGAGGGACTACCCTACAATACTTTCATGGATCAGAAGTAGCATACTGGCCTAATGCCGCAGAACACGCTAAGGGGATCTTGCAAGCTGTACCGGATGAGCCGGATACAGAAATCATTTTAGAGTCTACTGCCAATGGCGTTGGAAACTATTTTTACCAACAGTGGCAACAGGCAGAGGCCGGAACCAGCCCATTCCAAGCGATATTTGTGCCTTGGTACTGGCAAGATGAATATATTAAGTTTGGATTAAACCTTGTCCCGACTAGCGAAGAAGAAAAACTAATTGAATTATATGGACTTACAAACGAGCAATTAGCGTTTAGGCGATCCAAGATTGCCGAGTTATCTGCCGATGGTATAGACGGAGAATTTGCTTTTAGGCAAGAATATCCGATGTCTGCACAGGAAGCCTTCCAAGTTAGCGGAGGAGATAGTCTGATACGGCCAGAGCTGGTAGTACAGGCTAGGCAGAATAAAGTATTAGCTATAGGGCCCCTTATTATTGGGGTTGATCCAGCTAGATTTGGTGATGATAGGACAGCAATAGTTAGACGTAAGAGTAGGGCTGTATTTGACCTCGAAGTGTATGAGAAGAGGTCTACTATGGAAATTGCTGGTATAGTTCACTCGATTATTAAACGAGAAAATCCAGCGCAAGTTGCAGTAGATGTTGGCGGCTTGGGTGCTGGCGTAGTAGATAGATTGCTGGAGCTAGGACATGATAGCGTTGTAGTGCCGATTAATTTCGGTAGTGCATCATTAGATCCGCAAAGATTTTTAAATCGCAGAGCTGAAATGTGGTGGAATCTAAGAGACTGGCTTGATGGGGATATGCCAGTAATGATTCCGGATCGAGATGATCTGCATACCGATCTCTGTGCTCCTCAGTATAAATACGACTCTAATTCTCGAAGAAAGCTAGAAAGTAAAGACGAAATTAAGAAGCGTGGGTTTAGATCAACAGATTGCGCTGATGCTCTTGCTTTAACTTTTGCAGAGCCTCTCATTATAGAAGAAACAGAACTTGATGAGCGACCATCCATTGTGGATAAGGTTGCGGGTTACTAAAGGATCGCTATGCACGAAGAACTTCAGAATAAGCTGATGCAATCTCCTCAAGAGGAAGAGTATGAGCTAGAGATCGCAGAACGATTACATACCTTCGCCTCTCGCTTAAATCGTTTAGCGTCCGAGCAAGTTGCCAAACGAAATCAGATAGAGCAAAGATGGCTTGAAGATATTAGACAATATCATGGCGAATATGATGTGCAGGAACAAGCTCTACTATCCAAGCAAAAAGGTTCTGAAGTTTTCGTAAACATTACTAGAAACAAAACCAATGCGGCTGAAGCTCGTTTGCAGGATATGTTGTTTCCTACAGACGATAGAAACTTTGGACTGTATGCGACTCCTGTGCCTGAGCTGGACTATTTGAGTCAACAGCAGCCCGAAACACCTGAAGAGCAAACGCCTATACAGATGGCCAGAGAAATTAAATCTGGCGCAACTGAGGCTGCTCTAGCGATGCAGGAGGTGATCGACGACCAGCTCCTCGAGTCGAGATACCATATCAAGGCTCGAGACATTATTCATGATGCCTGTCAGTTAGGTACGGCCATAATGAAAGGCCCTATCATCATTGGCAGAACTAAAAAGCGTTGGGATGTTCTTCCCGATGGGATGAGTGTTTTGCAAATAGTTGAAGCTCTGGAGCCCACCATAGAGCGGGTAGATCCTTGGGACTTTTATCCAGATATGAGCGCAAAATCTATCTCTGAGGCAGAGTTTATCTTCGAGAGAAGAAGGTTATCTAAAAAGCAACTCAGAGAAATGGCAAACCTCCCTGGCGTTTTACGAAGTCAGTTAAAAGAGATTGTAAGATCTGAAGCAAAGCAAACACATATAGCTAAGGATTTTACCGATGATATTAGAAATATTACTGGTATCAATACAGTAGGCGAAGGTAACAGATACGAGATCTGGGAATATCATGGGCCTATCAGTAAGTCAGAATTATCTGATGCACTTCGTATGAGCGATGAAGCATTAGTTGAAGATCAAGATATTGATGAGCTGGATGATGAAATAGAAGCTACTGTATTTTTCTCTGGCAATAACGTCATTAAAGTATCTCTCAACCCGATGGATTCAAATGAAAGACCTTTCGCAGTATTTAACTGGGAAAAAGATGAATCATCAATTTTCGGTTTTGGCGTTCCATGTTTAATGAGAAGTGCGCAAAAAGTTATTAATGCTTCTTGGCGTATGATGATGGACAATGCTGGTTTATCCGTTGCAGATCAATTAGTTATAAACAAGGAGCTTTTGTATCCGGCTGATGGTAGTTGGGATATGACTCCTAAAAAGATCTGGTATTTGAGAGATAAAACAAGATCAGTACAAGAGGCTTTTTCATCATTCTCTACTCCTAGTCATCAAATGGAACTGGCCAATATATTTACTATGGCAAGACAACTTGCTGACGAAGAGACTAACTTGCCGCTAATTGCGCAAGGAGAGATGGGGCCTCACATAACAAAGACATCTTCAGGCATGGCGATGCTAATGAACAGCAGTAACATTGTTCTGCGCAAAGCTGTTAAGAACTGGGATGACGATATTACCAGACCGTTGATAACTAGATTCTACGACTGGAATATGCAGTTTAATGACAAGCCTGAAATTAAAGGTGATTTTAGTATTGAGGCTAGAGGATCTGGCGCGTTGCTTGTTAGAGAGAAACAACAAGAAAACTTAATGATATACTCTAACCTCTCTATGTCTATACCAGAGTTTAATAAGCGAAGAGACTGGGCAGAGCTAGATAGGGAGATCGCAAAGTCCCTAGAGTTGCCATACGATCAGATAACCCTGGGCGATGAAGAAATTGCAGAATTAGAAGCATTACAGATGGAGATGTCCTCTACACAAGTAGATCCAGCTCAACAGAAGATGCAAATGGAAGCGCAAATTAAACAGATAGATATGCAGTTACAGCAACAGAGATTGCAGCTCGATGCTCAGAAAGCAGCAGTTGAAGCTGATATGGACAGAGCCGAGTTAGCTCAAGATAGTGCGCTCGAACAAGCAAAACTAGCACAAGTTGAAAGATTAGAAATGATGAAGCTAGAGGCTCAAGAGCGTCTTAAATTGGCAGAATTACAATTAAAATATAGGATGAGTTCAGACCAAATTCAAAATCGGACTGCGATTGATATAGAAAAAATCAAGACAGATAGGGATAAAACGGCAGCTAACACTAATGTTAAGCTAACCGAAGCACAACTCAGGAACCGAAATCTAAACTTAGGTTATGATACTTACGGATAAATATGATTGATAAAAATTCTGCAACATGGAAAGCGATAGAAAAGTTTGTTGAACACGAAAGAAAGGATTGTATAGATTTTTTAATTGCAGATAGAGATTCAGAAAAGCAAAGAGGATCTTTAATGATCCTTGAAAAGCTAGAGAATTTAGCAGACTCGGAAGAGGAACGAGAAAGGGTTTCACTTAATTAACCAACTAAGGCCGCTGGTATAGCCGCCAAGGATATTTAGATGTCTAAAAAAGAAACAGATCAATCGTTTGAAGATGCTTTTGATGAATTAGCTGGTGATGTGAAGGCATCCCCAGAGGAGCAAATGTCTATACCCGATGAACCCGAAGAAGGAGAAGAGAATGTACTCGTACCCGAAGCCGAAGAAAAAGAAGAAACGCAAGCCAAAGGGGAGATAGATCCTGAGCCGGAAGAACAAGCTGAAGAGCCTGTACAAGAGGAAACTGAAGAAGCTACCGAAGAACAGCCGGAAGAAGGGTTAGAATCCCAACTACAGAACGCAAACGCTGAAACGCAAAAGTGGATTCATAAATATAACTCTGATCTTGGTAGGCAAAACGCATATCAAAAACAGATTGAAGAATTAAAGCAACAGAATAACGCATTACGCAAACAAGTATCTGGCGAAGAGAACGCCAAACCTGATACCCTAAAGGAAGATTATCCTGATATAGCTGAAGGCACAGATAGCAGAATTAATAAAGCTACAGAGCCTCTAATGCGAAAAATTGCAGAGCTAGAAGAAAAGCTCACCCCTATACAAGAAAAACAGAAACAAGATGTTATTGGGGCAGAATATACCAAGTTAGAACAAGAACATCCTGACTACGTTGAAATATCCAAAGATCCGGTTTTTCATACTTGGTTAGGAACTCAGCCTTTACCAATACGATCTATGATCGAAAGCGAAGATGCAAATGAAGCATCTTACTTGTTAAGGCTATACAAGAACGATAAGGGACTTGTTCCTGTAGAGGAAGAAGCACCTTCAGAATTGAAGCAGCGAAGAGAAAAGCAGCTTCGACAAGCGCAAAACGTACCCTCTCGAGGGGGAAGATCTCAAGAAGTAGTGCCGCCCAATGATGATTTTGATGCCGCATTTGATTACTTCGCAAAAGATCAATAACCCAAGATTGCTAAGTTTTGCATTATGACTAACACCTAACATAGTGATGAAAATGATTTTTGCCGCATTAGCCGCATTGATTGGTTCTTCCTCCTTGGTCGGTGATTTGTCAATTATTTAAATCTTAATTTCCTATCAGTGAACCTATAAGGAGGCAGACCTATGGCAACTACTACATATTCCAACCTGTCGCAGCGTACTAATGCTTATGCTGCGAAAGAAATGTTGGCACACGCTGAGCCTGTTTTATGTCTCAGCAAATTTGGTATGGCTAAACCCATGCCTAAAAATAAAGCTCAGTCGGTTAAATTTAGACGAGCTGTTCCTTTGGCTGTAGCGACTACACCTTTAACAGAAGGCACTCCGCCAACTGCTAAGGCGTTGTCTTATGAAGATGTCACAGTAACTCTTGGACAATTCGGTGATATTGTTGAAATTACCGATGTTGTCAACGATTTGGCAGAAGATCCTGTACTAAAGGATGCTGCGCAAATGTGTGGAGAGCAAGCTGGTGAAACGATTGAGACTTTGATGTGGGGCGTTATTCAAGGCGGCACTAATGTTGTCTATGCTAACGGATCCGCTCGTACTGATGTGAATACTGTTTTGAGTTTAACAAAGCAGCGATCTATCACTCGTACTCTTAAAAGCAATCGTGGTAAGAAAGTAACTCAAATGCTTTCTTCTTCAGTTAAGTATGGTACTGAAGCAGTTGCAGCCGCTTATATAGCGTTTGCTCATACTGACCTAGAATCCGATATTCGTGGCTTGGCTGGATTTACTCCTACTGAAAAGTACGGATCAATGAAAGCTCTTCCTTATGAAATCGGTAAGGTTGAAGATGTAAGGTATATCCTAACTCCTGTACTAAGCTCTATACAGGACGCTGGAGGAACCCCTGGCAGCATGGTATCCAATGGCGGATCTCAAGCTGACGTATACCCAATCGTCTATGTTGCAAAAGACGCATATGGTCACGTTGCACTTAAAGGTGCTGAGGCCATTAGTCCAACTATCATAAACCCAGGGCAGGTCGACAAAAGCGATCCTCTTGGTCAAAAAGGTATGGTTGGCTGGAAAACTTATCACAAGTCTTTCATAGCTAATCAATCTTGGATGGTTCGTGCTGAGGTTGCAGCAACAGCTCTATAATGAGCTAACCGCTTGATCGGGGGATGTCTTTTGATGTCCCCCTAAGTTGGGGGCTTCGGCCCCCTTTTTATAAGCCGCCTTCGGGCCGCAAGGAGAAAAAAATGTCTGACATAAATCTTTATAACTTATCTCTCGATGAACTCAAAGAGCAAGCTAGAATACTGGGTATAGCAATACGAGGTAATCCTAGCGCAGACACTCTGAGAGAAAAAATACGAAATGCTGTAAATATTGAGCCAGCCGCAGATGCAAAGCCTACTGCTAGCGAAGATATTAACCGCAAGAAAAACTGGAAAACGATAGTTATTGCAGAAGATGAGGCAGATCAACAACCTGTGTATGTTGGTGTTAATGGTAAGTCTTATTGGATTAGAAGAGGCGAACCAGTACCAGTACCCCCCGAGGTGGTAGAGGTATTGAATAATGCGAAACAGGTTGTATGGAATCCGAAAGACGGATCATCAAAATCAATACCCACCTATCCATTTCGTGTAGAGAACTAATATGAACTTTTTGGATCTATGCCAAAGACTTGTACAAGAAACAGGTATTGCTGACGATGGCCCAGCTACAGTTGTGGGGCAAATTACCGATATGGGCAGAGTTGTAAACTGGGTGAATGATGCTTGGCTAAAAATTCAATCTACCAGAGCAGACTGGAATTGGATGTGGAGTACAGGCACAGGAACTTTAACAGCTAGCACTAATACCATTACTTTACCTACAACCGTTGAAACAATAAATCGAGTATCTATTGGTCAAGGTTATTTGCAATCTTCTTCGTACAATTCTTTTGCTGATGCTTATAGAGTTATTCAAGATGGAGATCCGAATGTCTGGAGCATAAGGCCGGATGGTGTTTTAGTTTTCAATGCAAAGCCTACTGAAAATAAGTCGGTGACATATGAATCCTACGCAACTCCATCGAGTATGGCGAACAATACTGATGTGCCAGCTTTACCAGAAAGATACCATATGCTTATAGTCTATGAAGCATTGAGATCTTACGCTCAATTTGATGAAGCACCAGAGCTAGAGAAAAAAGCATTTTTATATTACGAAGAAATGCTGGCAGATCTCGAAAGAGATCAGTTGGCTAGAATTGTTGCTCCAGAGGCTTTAGCGTGAGTATAAAGTTAGAGTATTTCCCAGCAGTAGGAGGCTTGAATCAAGAAGCTCCTCCTTTGTCGTTAAACCCAGGGGAATTGGTTGATGTTGCTAACTATGAATGTCTGCCGAACGGTGGCTATAGAAGAATATATGGCTATGTTTTATATGACGGACAAACAACAGCCTCCCAAACCGTTCCTGGGTCTGGAGATGTCAAAGGATTGCATATTTACAAAGGAGATCTTTATGCTATTCGAGAGGATGGCACAAACGGAAGAATGTATAAGGCTACCTCTACCGGATGGGTAGAAGTAAATCCAGCTAAAACTTGGTCGTTAAATGGTGTTTATAGTTTTTGTAACTATAACTTTCAAGGACAAGACGATCAGGAAAAAATGTATATAGTGAATGGTGTGGATCGAGCAACAGAGTTTGATGGCACTAACTACACAACAATCACCACTTTGGCTGGCCAAGACAATCCATCTTATGTTGTTGGATACAAAAAACATTTGGTATTAGGAACCCAGTCATCTTTGCACATATCAGAGATCGGAAATCCTAATGGTTATACTGCGGCTTTGGGCGGTGCTGAAATAGCAGTTGGAGATTCAATAACTAACCTTAAAGAACACGCTAGCGCGTTAATTGTTGGATGTGAAGATAATACTAAAACTTTATATGGAACGTCTGCTGCTGACTGGCAACTAGACGATTTAAATAAAGCTGGTACATATTCTGGAACCATGCAATCTATTGGTGGTCAAGTTGTTGGCTTGGATCGGCAAGGCTTAATGAGTTTAAGTGCAGCTCAACAGTACGGTAATTTTGCATACGCTTCTCTTTCAGGAAAAGTAAAAACACTTATTAAAGCGTTTAATGCTAATAATCCAATTAGTATTTTAAATAGAGGAAGCGGTCAATATAGATTATTTAATGGGAAAAGCGGTTTATATTTTACTTTTAGCGGTCCTGATCTTATTGGTGTCACTAAAATCAGATTTCCAGATAGAGTGAAGTGTGCCGCATCAGCCATTGATGAGACTGAGACAGAGATAAGTTTTTTTGGAGATGATGCTGGTAATGTTTACAAAATGGATACAGGTTATCGTTTTGGAACATCAAATATATACGCTTTTATTTTAACGAATTTTACAGCTTATGATGGCCCGACAGTACGAAAAAGATACAGGATGGTGCAACCGGATATAAGAGTTGATGGTCAGCCAATACGAGTCAACATAAGGGCAACTACAGATTATGGTTTGGGAGAGTCCTCTCGAGGGGAATCTGGAGATTTATATTCAGCTCCAGGGTCTTTATGGGATGTTTCAGAGTGGGATGGATTCTCTTGGGGATCAACGTATTCAAACGATGCTAAAATTAGAGTATCGGTTACAGGAGCAAATATGGGAGTTTATATAGCTACCAATGGCGCTGAAAATTCGGTACATACAATACATGGGGTTACGCTCCACTACTCCCCAAGGAGGCTTATGAGGTGAGTAATAATTATGTTCCTAACTTAACGGACTTGCTTGCTGGTGAATTGGCAAGGGCCGCTGATATTAATACAAGGTATGGTTATCTTGTTTCTGGTTTCGATAAACTTCCTGCTCCTTTAGCGAGTGGTCAGGGGTTTTCTGATCCTGTTGTAGTAGGTACTCCGACTCTTGATACTCATGCAGTACCAAAGTCAGTTATGGATGCTGTAGAAACAGGGGTCATAACTAATAGAGATGCTACAGCGGCTAGTGCTGCGGCAGCTTTAGTAAGTGAAACAAATGCCGCTGCGAGTGCTGTGGCTAGCGCGGCTTCAGCGGCCTCTTCGGCAACCGCGCAGACAGCTGCGGAAACTGCTAAAACTGGAGCTGAAACTGCTGAAACTGGAAGCGTAACCGCAAAAACTGCTGCTGAGGCTGCGGAGGCAGCAGCTTTAGTTTCTCAAAATGCAGCAGCGGGATCTGCTTCTGCGGCAGCTGCTTCAGTTGCTAGTATTGGAACTGCGGTAACAGATGCCCAGACAGCGGCTACATCCGCTGAAACGCATTTAGATGACTTTCAAGACATATATCTAGGTTCAGCAAGTAACGACCCATTAACAGATTTGGATGGCGATCCTTTAGCATCTGGAGCTTTATTTTTT
>MDTA01105089.1_pt1 | contig 10945 bp, 10 predicted proteins | sample 811151 | NCBI WGS metagenome assembly MDTA01 (sample SAMN05326648, study PRJNA326480) | marine metagenome | isolation source: seawater | place: Indian Ocean: South | collected 2010 | reverse complement strand
CTTTTTTATTGATAATATAAGCTACGGGTTCATTAAGCAGTCTTCTTGAAATCAAAGATTTAAATCTGCTAAAATCTTCTTTATTAATAATATTCTCGTTAATTAAAATTTTTTCTCTAGGTTGTTTAAGAATATGGGAAAGAATGATTTCAGAGTCGATTCTATGTGTATCTACGTTTCCCTTACGTAAAATTTCTGATCCTAAATCTATAATTTCTGATGTTTGCATTTTACGTTAAACTTCTAAGTTTTAAATCTTGATCCTTTAATCTTAAGTTCTCATTCATCTCTTCATGGATCTCTCCTTTTAAAAACTCATCCAGTTTATGTAAAGTAAGATTAATTCTATGATCAGTAACTCGACCTTGGGGAAAATTGTATGTGCGTATTCTTTCTGATCTATCACCTGAACCGATCTGACTTTTTCTTTCGGTTGAGCGTTCTTTTTCTTTCTTAATTTTTTCAGCTTCATAGAGTCGAGCCCTCAAAATTTTTAATGCTTTTGATTTATTTTTGTGTTGAGACTTTTCGTCTTGCTGGGTCACAACAATTCCTGATGGTAAATGGGTTACTCTAACTGCGCTATCGGTTGTATTAACAGACTGTCCGCCAGGACCGCTTGATCTAAAAACGTCAATTCTAAGATCGGTATCGTTTATTTTAACATCAACTTCTTCTGCCTCGGGTAATATTGCGACTGTTGCAGCAGATGTATGAACTCTACCCTGGGTTTCGGTATTAGGAACTCTCTGAACTCTATGAACTCCAGATTCATACTTTAGATAAGAATAAATACTATTGCCTTTGACCGAAAAAATAACTTCTTTAAAACCTCCTGCCTCGCTTTTTGAAATGCTTATTATTTCAATTGTCCATTTCTTTTTTGAACAAACTTTTTCATACATTCGAAATAAGTCAGCGACAAACAACGTGGCTTCTAATCCACCAGTTCCTGCTCTAATTTCAACTATAGCATTTTTTTCATCATCTTGATCTTTAGGTAAAAGAAAAATTTTAAGTCTTGTTTCATGGGTTGCTTTTGCTTCTTCAATAGTTTCTAGCTCTTTCTGGGCAAGAGAAACCATTTCTTTATCATTATTTTTGTCATTAATTAAATTATTAAGTTCTTTTTTATTTTTTTCAAAGTTTAAGTATTCTTTAGCTGGTTTTACAATATTCTTCAAATCCGAATACTCTTTTGACTTTTTTGCAAATAATTTGGAGTCAAATTTACCAGTGGACAATTCTTTTTCTAAAGAATCATATCTTTCTATAATTTTTTTTACCTTTTCAGCTGGTATCATGGAATTTAATTTACTTTTTCTTTAGCTTTTGACTCAACTAGTTCAACAACTTTTTCAATAATCTCATTATTAGCAACTTTATGGTGGGGTATACCCGATAAGTAAAATAAATTATTTCCTTCACCGCCTCCTGTTAAACCAATGTCAGTTTGAGAGGCTTCCCCAGGTCCATTAACCACACACCCAATGATTGATAATGTTAATGGTTTTTTTATATGCGAAAGTTTATCCTCTAATATTTTAACAGTATCAATTACAGGGAATGCTTGTCTGGCACATGATGGACATGAAATTATTTGGACACCTCTTGATCTAATACCGAGTGCACTTAATATTTCAAAGCCTGCTTTAACTTCTTCTATCGGGTCTGCGGACAAAGAAACTCTTATAGTGTCTCCAATTCCTTGCATTAAAAGTTTACCAATCCCTATAGAGGATTTAATACTTCCAGTAAATAATCCACCCGCCTCAGTAATTCCTAGGTGTAAAGGATAATCATACAAATTAGATAAACCTTCATAGGCCTTGACTGCTAAAAAAACATCAGAAGATTTCACACTAATCTTAAAATTAAAAAAATCATTATCTTCTAAAAGTTTAATATTGTGTGCAGCACTTTCGATTAAAGCTTCTGGACAAGGTTCTTTGTATTTTTCTAAAATTTTTTTATCAAGTGATCCTGCATTGACACCTATTCTAATCGCGCAATCATAATCCTTGGCTGCTTTTATTACTTCTTTAATTCTTTCTTTAGAACCAATATTTCCGGGGTTAATTCTTAAACATTTTGCTCCTGATATCGCTGACTCTATAGCTCTCTTGTAATGGAAATGAATATCAGCAACTATAGGTAACTTTATTTTTTTTGTAATTTTTTTTAAGGCTTTAGTTGACTCCTCGTCTGGACAAGAAACTCTAACTATGTCAGCACCAGCTTCCTCTAATTGCTTTATTTGTTTAATTGTAGCTTCATGATCTGTTGTCAGAGTATTTGTCATAGATTGAACAGAAATTAATGAGTCTCCTCCAATAAAAACGTTTCCTACTTTTATTTTTTTCGTTTTTTTTCTTTTAATAATTCTGTGAGGCCTAATTTCCATTTTTTTTTAATCCAAATTAAAAGTTCGATGCAATTTTTTTACTGCATCTATAGTTGATTTATCATCAATAATAACTGAGATTTTAATTTCAGAAGTGGAAATAGCAAGAATATTTATTTTTTCTTCTGCTAAAGATCTAAACATTTTATAAGTTATCCCTGGAGTTGCAACCATCCCTGCTCCAACTATTGATATCTTTGAAACTTTATCATTCATGTGGATTTTTTCATACTTTATTTTTTTGTTAGATTTTATTAATGAAATAGCATTATTACTGTCTTGTCTTTTAGTAGTAAATGTTAAGTCCGTTTTTTTTCCATCAGGAGAAATATTTTGAATAACCATATCAACATTTATTTGATCTTTAGAGAGAGGCTCAAATACATCTGCTGCAACACCAGGTTTATCTTCAACACCTACTAGTGTAATTTTCGCATCGTCTTTTGAATAAGCTACGCCAGTAACAGCTTTACTATAATCAATATTATCTTGATTAATTATTTCAGTTCCCTCTCTATCAGTAAAAGTTGATTTAACCTGAATTGGAATATTATTCATCAATGCTGCTTGAACAGCTGAAGATTGCATCACCTTTGCCCCAAGAGATGATAATTCCAACATTTCTTCATAGGATATTTTATCTATTTTTTTTGCAAGTGGTATTTTGTTTGGATCAGAAGAGTATACTCCATCGACATCTGTATAAATTTCACAACTATCTGTCTCAAATATTTTTGCAATGGCCACTGCTGTAGCATCAGAACCTCCTCTTCCGATTGATGTGATGTCTCCTAAATTTGAAACACCTTGAAAACCAGGAATAACAGCTATACCCCCCGACGATAAATAATCGTTTACACCTTTTACATTCATTTTTACAATTCTAGCGTTGTTGTGTTCACCCTCTGTTAGAATAGGTATTTGCCAATTCATCCAAGATTTTGATTTTGCTCCTAAATCATTTAACGCACCAGCCATAAGAGCACTTGTTACCTGTTCTCCAGAAGTTAACAAAACGTCGAGTTCTCTTTTATTAAATTTTTTGGAAATAGACTTGGAATGTGCAATTAAATTATTTGTGGTTCCTGCCATTGCAGAAACTACTACAATAACTTTATTGCCGCTATCATGCTCTTTCTTTGCAATTTTTGCCGCATGAACAATCCTTTGGATTGAACCTACAGATGTTCCGCCAAATTTTAATACTTTTTTTGTCATAGTTAGATTTTATTATAAAAATAAATAAGTTTAAATTAAGATTAATAAAATATAATAATGAAATAAATGACTACAATAAATAAAGAAGAAATTCAAAAGTTTTCAAAAATGGCAGATGAGTGGTGGGATGCTAATGGAAAATTCAAACCTTTACATGTATTTAATCCTATTAGGATTCAATACATCAAGGAAAAATGCATATCCTATTTTAAATTGAAGGAAAACAATACCAAGCCACTGTCTTCTCTAGAAATCTTAGATATAGGATGTGGCGGAGGTTTGATGAGCGAACCAATGAGTAGACTAGGAGCAAAAGTTACAGGTATGGACGCTTCTAGTAAAAACATTGTTATTGCCCAACTTCATGCAAAAAAGAACGGCTTAGAGATTCAATATATAAATTCTTCACCAGAAAAGAGCAATTTGAAAAAAAAATTTGATGTAATTTTAAATTTAGAAATTGTTGAGCATGTTGATAATTTAAATTTATTTTTAGAGTCGTCTAGTCAAATGCTAAATAAAAATGGTGTGATGTTTGTTGCTACAATTAATAGGACTTTTGAGTCGTATATAAAGGCAATTGTAGGAGCAGAATACATTTTAAGATGGCTGCCAATTGGAACACATGAATGGAATAAATTCTTAAAACCTGAAGAAATAGAAAATAGACTAAAAAATTTAAATTTTGAAAAATTAAATTTAGATGGATTTAAATATAATTTAATCACACAAGAATGGAAAAAAACTAAGGACTGTTCTGTAAATTATATATTAGTTGCTAAAAAAACTTAATTATCCTTCTTTTCAACCCAAGGGATTGTTGTCAGTTCGATGCCTTCTTCTTTTAGCTCTTCGGTCTCTTCAGGAGTAGCTGTGCCATATATATTTTTATTTTTTTTCTTATCATAGTAAACGTTTCTTACTTCTCTTGGGAAGTTATCTCCCACGTACTCAAAGTTTTTCTCAACAAATTTTCTTATTTTTAATAAATCTTTTCGCATTTTTTTTATTTGCTTAGAGGAATGATTTATTTTTTTTTCTTTTACCTTATTTACAATTCTAGGAGACATTATAGATTTCGTAACAGATTTTGTCTGACAGAAAACACACTCGATCATATTTTTTGATCTTAATTTTTCGAACTCTTTTGAGTCTGAGAACCAACTTTCAAATTCATGTTTGTTTTTGCATTTTAGGTTATATTTAATCATTAGTTTCTATAATCTGCATTGATATTTATATACTCATTTGTTAAATCGCAAGTATAACATTCGAAAGAACCTTGTCCTAGTTTAAGATTGACTTCTACTAATATTGCATCCCACTGCATATATTCTTTTAATTTCTCCTCATCATACTCTTCGGAGATTTTTCCCTTCTCTGCAACCTTAAGTTCTCCAAATTTTATTTCAATTTTTTCTGGTGAAACTTTTTCTCCAGATTTACCAATAGCCATAATTATTCTACCCCAATTTGGATCCTCGCCTGCCATTGCAGTTTTAAACAAAGGAGAATTTGCAATCGAGAAGGCTACAGTTTTTGCCATTTGCTGAGATCTTGCATTAATAACTTTTACGGTTATAAATTTTTTTGCTCCCTCACCATCGCTTACAATCTGTTTTGCTAGATTGAGAAGTAATCTCTGAAGGGCCATTTCAAAATCTTTTAGTTTTGGATCTAAAACATTATATATCTTTCCAGTTTTTACTTTGTTGCTTGAAAAAATAGCAACCATGTCGTTGGTTGAAGTATCGCTGTCAACAGTTATCGCATTAAAAGTATTTGTCATTGCTCTTTTCAGTAAACTTTTTAAAAATATAGAAGGAATATCTGCATCAGTAAAAACAAATGCCAGCATAGTTGCCATATTCGGAGAAATCATTCCTGATCCTTTTGCAATCGCAGAAAGTCTTATATCTTTATTCCACAATCTACATTCTTCGTATGCTAATTTAGGTCTAGTATCAGTTGTCATAATTGAAGATGCAGCTTTAAACCAAACAAATTTATTTTGCTTATCTCTAAGTTTATCTACAAGATTTGGGATACTTTCCTTTATTTGCTGTATAGGAAATTTTTCTCCAATCACTCCTGTAGAGGCAAATAGTATTTCGTTTGACTTTATAGCTTGACTGGTTCCGTCTTTCTTTTGTGACTCTTTCAATGTTAATGTTTTTGCAAGTGTTTTTGAAAGGCTATCTAATGCATCAGCGCCCTGTGAGCCTGTAAAAGTATTGGCATTTTTTGTGTTAACTAATAATGCTTTAATAAATTTTTTTCTTATCTGTCTATTCCAAGTTATTGATTCTGAACATATTGAGTTATTAGTATAAACAGCCGCATAATTTGCACCATCCTTGAAATAAAATAGGCAAAGATCATCTCTACCGGTACCGTATAAGTCAGCCGAAACAGCAGAAACCTCCAAACCCTCAATTTCCTCAAGTTTCTGAAATTCCCCCATTTTCGATAGTTTGGGTTTATCTCTTAAAAAATTTTTAACATTTATAGTCATGTAAATATTTTATTTTATTACTATATACATATATATGAAACTAATGATTATATAAATTGAACTTATGAATTTTATCACCAAAACACTAGGTAAATTATTTAAAAGTAGCAATCAACTGGAATTAAATAAAATTAAACCTATAGTGGCTAAAATTAACGATTTAGAGAAAAATTTCTCAAATTTCAAAAGAGAAAACTTTGTAGAATATACAGAGAAATTCAAAAAAAATATATCTGAAGGTCGAAATATTGAAGAAATCCTGCCTGAAGCTTTTGCTATGGTAAGACAGGCCGCAAAAGAGGCTCTTGGAGAAAGACACTTTGATGTACAGCTTGCTGGTGGCATTGTGCTCCATCGAGGAAATATTGCAGAAATGAAAACTGGCGAAGGAAAGACACTAGTTTCAACACTGCCAGCATATCTAAATGCGCTCTTGGGAAAAGGAGTTCACATAGTAACAGTTAATGACTACTTGGCAAAAAGAGATTCTATTTGGATGGGTCAAGTCTATAATCTTTTAGGTTTGAAGACTGGGTGTATTACAAATGAACTAAGTGATTTAGAAAGAGAAAAAAACTACAGTATGGATATTACATACGCTACAAATAATGAACTTGGTTTTGATTATCTAAGAGATAATATGAAATACAGCATTTCAGACATGGTACAAAAAAATAGAAATTTTTGTATAATTGATGAGGTTGACAGCATATTAATAGATGAATCAAGAACACCTCTTATTATATCTGGCGGTATAGAAGATAAATCTAATCAATATTTCCTTGCTAATAAGTTTGTAAAAAGTTTTGACAGGAAAGATTATGAATTAGATGAAAAAAATAAAAATGCAATTTTGACTGATGTAGGTATAGATAATGTAGAAAAGATGTCTAAAACTTCTGGTATCTTAAAAAATAATAATTTTTACGATCCACAAAATCTAAACTTAGTACATCATATTAATCAGGCACTTAAAGCCAACTTTCTTTTTCAAAAAGATAAAGATTATATTGTTAAAGATGAACGTGTTCAAATTATAGACGAATTTACTGGAAGAATTTTAGAAGGCAGAAGATTTGCCGATGGTTTGCATCAGGCTATTGAAGCCAAAGAAAATGTTGATATTCAAAAAGAAAATCAGACTTTAGCTTCAATAACATATCAAAATTATTTTAGGCTTTACAAAAAGCTTGCTGGTATGACAGGTACTGCAATGACAGAGTCGGAAGAATTTTTCGATATTTACAAGCTTAATGTAATAAGTATTCCTACAAGTAAGGAAATGATCCGAAAAGATATGAATGACCAAATTTTTAGAACTGAGGAAGAAAAAAATAATGCTATATTAAATAAAGTTCTCGATTGTAATAAAATGGGACAACCAGTTCTTGTTGGAACTACAAGTATCGAGAAATCGGAAAAAATCTCAGAACTCTTTGAAAAAAATAAAATAGAGCACAATGTTTTAAATGCAAAACATCACGAAAAAGAAGCTAGAATTATAGCTGAGGCTGGAAAAACTGGAACAGTAACTATCGCTACAAATATGGCTGGCAGGGGTACAGATATTCAGCTTGGTGGTAATAAAAACTTTCTACTTAATGATGAGAAAAAAAATCCAGAACTATTAAATAAATTAAAAATTGATAAAGAAAAAGTTAAAAGTTTTGGTGGACTATGTATTGTTGGAACTGAACGGCATGAAAGTAGACGGATTGATAATCAACTTAGAGGTAGATCTGGTCGACAGGGTGATCCAGGATCATCGATATTTTATATAAGCCTTGAAGATGATTTAATGAGAATATTTGGAGGTCAATCTATTGATGGAATGTTAAAAAAACTTGGGTTGAAGAAAAATGAATCTATCAACCACCCGTGGATAAATAAGGCAATGGAAAGAGCACAACAAAAAGTTGAGGCAAGAAATTTTGAAATTAGGAAAACCCTACTAAAATTTGACGATGTAATGAATGATCAAAGAACAGTTATTTTTGGACAAAGACTGGAAATCTTGAAAACTAAAGATGTTAAAAAAATGATTCTTTCTTTTTTAGATGAAATAAATAACAATCTAAAACTAACACACCAAATCTTTAATAAAAATAATGATTTAAAAGTTTTTTCAAATGAAATTAAAGCTAATTATGGAAATATTTTTGATGAAAAGAAGATAGAAGAGTTTTCTAAAATAAATGAGGATGACTTTATTAAAAATCTAACTATTGCTTTCGAAGAAAAAAGAAATGAGCGAGTTAAAATTTTAGGGGAACAGCAAAATAACGATATTGAGAAAAGAATCTTTTTACAAATCCTTGACTTTTTATGGCGATCTCACCTTCAATACTTAGAGCAATTGAGACAAGTTATAGGCTTAAGAAGTTATGGACAAAAAGACCCTTTGGCTGAATTTAGAAGAGAGGCTTTTCAACTCTTCGAAAGTTTATTATTAAGAATAAAATCTGAAACTGTTAAATTTCTTGTTAATACCAATATAGTTGTTGAAGAAAAAAATGAAGAACCTAGAAGAGTAGACTTTGAAAAAAAAAGAAAAATATCTAGAAATGAACCATGTACTTGCGGTTCAGGAAAAAAATATAAACATTGCTGTGGAAGGGCAGCATAAGTAATATAATAATTTTTATGTTTGAAAAATTACCAAATAAAATTCCAGTCTTTCCGTTAAGAAGTGCTATTTTTTTTCCTGAAACAAACCTACCTTTAAATATATTTGAACCCAGGTATTTGAAAATGGTTGAAAAAGCAATAAAAAGTAATGGAGTTATCGGAATGATTCAATCAAAAGAAGTGGATGGGGAAGTATTTGAGGTTGGTTGCCTTGGTAAAATAAATGATCATAAAAGAACTGAAGATGGAAGAATTTTAATAAATCTTTATGGATTGTCTCGTTTTAAAATTAGTGAGGAAATAAAAAATGATGAACCATTTAGAGAGTTTTTGGTTAGTTATGATTTCTTTAAAAATGATATCAATCAAAATGATCCAATAAACACTGACTCTTTCAATAAATTTATAGAGAATTCAAAAAAATTATTTGATAAACAGGGTATGACTTTAAATTGGGTAGAACTTTCTAAACTTAAAAAATCACAACAAATTTATACACTTGTTATGATTTCACCATTTTCAGTCATAGAGAAACAAAAACTACTAGAAGTTCCTCAGGTTAATGATATTGCAAAAACATTTGTTCAAATAACAAATTTTGCGTTTTACGAAGATTTAAATAAGGATAATGTTATTCAGTAAATTAAATATAAATTTTGTTGGCTATTCCAAAACAAAGAATCCCTGAAAGCAGAGTTAATATTCCTGGTATGATTATTCCTATAACTGAGGTTTTCTTTACAACACCCAGATTTCTTTTTTGATGAGAGGACATTGCTACAAAAAAGGTAAATAAATTCTGTAAAAAGATAAGATTGAAGAAACCCCAGGTTCCAGATGTTCCCTCGTCTCTTACAAAAACAATATATCCAGCAAGCACAAATGAACCAACTAACATTGATCCAAAAAATCTGGCCATTATAGCAGATGTTTTGTGCATACCATATTGAGTCAGAAAATTTTTCGTATCAAAAATACACTTATAAGCGTAAAGACCGTAAATTATAAAATGAATGAAAAAAACTATTAAAAAAAATGAATTGTTAAAATTATCAACCATAAAATATTTAATTTTTACTAGACTGACTCTCTAGTATTCTTATTGTATGACTGAGTAAATGGAATTGGAACCACTGTCGCACTAACAGGTTTAGTAGAATATTTTTTTGGTAGATGAACTTTGTACTTTTTTCCAAAGTTTCCAATAGGAAAGCCGCTTTTACTTAAATTTCCCTCATAAGGAACATATCCCATTGCTATGTTCGTTTTCTTTTCAGGATGGAACCATGGAGAAGTAATAAATCCGACGGGTTTTCCACCTTTGTCATTCGATATTAACCAAAAATCATTTGCATAATCTTCTACTGGCTTACCTCCAAGTTCTAACCCAACAAGCTGAAGTTTGTATGGTTTTTCTCCATTTTTAAGTTGTTCTTTCATTTTTTCTAGTGCTTCTTTACCAATATAATCTGATTTTTTATCCCACTGACCTTTCCCTGATAATGAAACTTGATACCCTAAATTGCATTGAAAAGGATTATTTTGATGGTCCATATCTTGACCCCAGGATAAAATTCCTGCTTGAATTCTTCTATGGTGTGCCGGAGCAATTACCATCAATTTATGCTTCTTGCCCGCCTTAAGCACGGCATTCCACATATCTTCTGCATATAAAGTTGCATTTCTTAGATAAATTTCATAACCAGCTTCTCCTGAAAATCCTGATTGTGAAATCACACAACTTCTTCCGCCCACCTTGGCCTCTGCCAAACCATAAAAAGGCATATTATCTAAGTCAACCTGGTCCCCAATTAAATCGCTCATAAGCGCTTTGATTTTGGACCTTGTATTTGAACTGGGCATGCATCAATTTCATCAATTTCGACATTAAATCTTTTATCTGCATTAACTCCTTGTAAGTAAATACCAATATCTGAATCGGATAGACTAAACCAAAATTCATCATGAGCTACTCTCATTAAAACTGGATCATTAAGAACTCCGCCTTTATAATTACACAAAACAACATAACGTCCTCTCATTGTTGAAATTTTTGTAGCATCTCTTGTTATGACATAGTCTGTGAATTTTTCTGCGTCGGGGCCTTTAACACGAATTTGTCTTTCTACTGCTACATTCCACATAGTTACATGTTTTTTAATAGCTTGATATTCAACCAT
>MDTA01217491.1_pt1 | contig 10946 bp, 9 predicted proteins | sample 811151 | NCBI WGS metagenome assembly MDTA01 (sample SAMN05326648, study PRJNA326480) | marine metagenome | isolation source: seawater | place: Indian Ocean: South | collected 2010 | reverse complement strand
GTTCCTCTAATAATCATTGGATAGGCACTAACGTAGCTTACTTTGTTTGTGAATAGGTTAATTTCACCTTCTACTGGATAAAATACACCAGAAACTAACCCCAAGAAAGTACTTTTACCTATACCATTAGGGCCTGTAATAATTGTGTGCTTATTTTTTTTAATTTCAATATTCAAATTTTTAAAAATTAAATTATCTGAATTTAAATATTTAAAGTTTACATTTTTTATCTCTAAAGCATTTTTTCTTTCTTTGATTGAGTCTTCTATTTGAAAGTTGGATGAATATATTGTCTCTTTGTTTTCTTCGATTTTTAACAGGTTTTCAAGATGAACATAGGTCGAAATAGACATACTCAAAACTCTATTAAACTCACCTAAAGATTGAAAAAGTCTTAAGATAATTGCAATAAATTCTAGAGTTACAATCGAAGAAATTGGGAAAAAAAGCATTAAAACTGACAAAATCATCATCGTTATGAAAGTAGGAAAAAGACTATTCAAGGTTCCATATTTTTGATTATTGATTTGTGCATCATAATAATTATTTAAATTATTTTTAAATAACTCTTTTTCATCATAAAATTTGTTTAATATTTTAATTAAATATAGATTATCTATTACTCTCTCCACATTTTCACTTATATCAATTGATGATTCATAGGAAATATGAGAATACTTTCTATTGAGTTTTGTAAAATATCTTGAGGGGATTGATAAAAGAAGAAACCCAACAAAAAAATAAAGAAATAAATTACTTTCAGTGATTAATAAAAATAGACTAAATAAAATAATTTTTACGATACTTGTTAGCAATATTGTAAAATTTTGATAAAAAGTCGATACATGAACACATAAAGTATTGATGAAAAAATATGAATCAGAAATAGAATAATTGCCCCTAATAAATATTTCATTAAGAAAGTTTTCCCTTAAACTTTCCTCAATATTAAGTCTGAGTCTATGAATATTCATCGTGTCTAAGTAAACAACTAAGAATCTTAATAAAACAAATAATGGTAAAGAAAGTCTAAAATCTTCTATGTCATAGCTACCAAGGAATAGTGGTAACTCAACAGTTTGAAAGAATGAAGTCAATAAATATATTATTAACAAATCTAATAAAACTACCGCATTTGATAGTCCAATTGAATAAGAGATTTTTAACTTTTTATTTTTGATTTTAAGTAATCTTGATATTTCGTAAATATTACGAATGGCTAAATTTAGATTTTTAAACATCTATAAACATAGTATTCTAATAAAAATCAAAATTGACATATTTTTTACAAATTCATAATTTTTCTTCGTTTGATAATTAAACAATTTATTATTGGGTTAGGAAATGAACTATATTTTTTATTATTTTGGACAAATACCTGATTACGTAGAATATAGTATCAATTCAGTTCTGAACGTTGATCCTAAAAGTCAAATATTTATTTGCTCAGACCAAGAAGTAAGATATAAAAATGTCATACATATAGATCCTAAATTAGTCGAATCAAAAAATACCAAGCTTGTAAAAGAGCTCAATTATTTTAAAGATGGCGACCAAAATCCTCTCTGGTCTGCATCAATGATGAGAATATTTTATATAAACGATGTTGCTAAACACTTAAATATTCAATCATTTGTTCATTTTGATTCAGACGTTTTAATATTCAAGCCATTTGAAAAGCTCTCTCACCTATTCGAAAAAAATAAATTAAACATCACTCCTTTAATGAAAGAGTTTCTTGTCTTTGGATACTCATTTATCGAAAACAACACCATTTTCTCTGAAATTGGAGAAATTGTATTAGACATACTTCACAATGCAAAAAAATATGAGGAAGAATTTTACAACGGAAATAGATTGAATGAAATGAAAGCTTTATACATAGCTAGTTTAATAAATCCAAAACTGTTCAACCTTCTGCCTGTCTTACCAGATAAAGATGTGGTATTTGATCCAGGTTCGTATGGTCAATACTTAGGTGGAGTTCACTATAAAAGATTTTCAAAAAAGTACACTAACTCTCAGCATATAGTTGGGAAATCATTAATTAGTAAAGAAATATTTGTTGAGAATAGAAATAGAAGGCCCAAAATTATTAAAAATGAAAAAAGTTATGACCTAGTTAACTTACATGTACATAAAAAAAATTTAAATAAATTTCAACCCAAGGAATATATTTGGAAAACAAGATAAAAAACAGACTCTATTTTTATTACAAAAAATATTTTGGAAGGTATTTTAGATACTCAAGCTATCCTTATTTCACTGGAGACACACTTAGGAACTACTCCCAACACATATATGATGAAATTTCATCGATAAACCCAAATAAAGTCAAGTTAAGAGATAAGGTTTTTGTTAAAGGAGATTATTTAAATAGTTTTTTTAACGAAATTCATCCATTTATTAAGAATAAATATATTTTATTTAGTCATAACTCAGATGAAGTTATAAATGCAGAATACGAACCGTATATCGATGGAAAAATAATTCACTGGTTTGCGCAAAATTTAATAGAAAATTTCTCAGATGTTGTAAGTTTAATACCTATTGGTCTTGAAAATAGATGGTATCTAAAGAATGGAAAATTAAGTCCAATTAGAAAAACAAAAAAGATTAATCAAGAAAAAGATCTTTATATTTTGAGCCTTTTTAATTCTGGGACAAATCCTGAAAGAAAATTAATTAACCATGCTTTAGAAAACAATTCACTAGTTGTAATGCCAAATACAAAAAACAAATTAGATTACTTAAGTTATATACAAAGATCAAAGTTTAATTTATGTCCGGAAGGAAATGGCCCAGATACTCACAGGTTGTGGGAGTCATTGCTTTTTAACTCTATCCCGATAATGAAAAGAAACAATTTTTCACAGTTATTAGAAAATTATGGTGTACCAATACTCTTAGTTGATGATTGGAGTGAACTAGAAAATCAAAATGAATTGACCCTAAATAAATTTTATAAAAAAAACATAAAAGCCCTAGAAATTAATAACATTACGTACTTTTCCTTTTGGGAAAATAAGTTTAATCAATATCTTGATGAGTAAGTATTCCAAAATATTTGTGTGTCCTTGGAAAAAGTCTTTTTTTAATTTTTTTATAAAATATAAGTGTCAGTAGTGACTGGTCCCATCTATGATTTGTTTTACCAGCACCCTCTGGAAGAATGTACTCTTTTTTCAATGCCAAGTCACTCCAATTCAGAATAAACTCTTTATATTTATTATTTTGTGTGTTTAAACCAATAATTGCTGCATTTAACATTCTTTTTCTAAAAATATGAGAATCAATATTTAATAAGTCTAGTGTTGTATTGTGTGTCCATTGGTAAACGTATCCATTACTTAAAGGAGAATAAAAACCAATGTTTAAAATAATTGTCTTTAGTTTTTCTAAAGATTTAAAAACAACATTTCCTGCATCCATCCAAATAATTATTCCCTCAGTTTTATTTAATTCTGCTTTTAATATCTGAGGTTTCCAACCATAGGCTCCAGCATCAGGCTGACTTAGCTCTATAAATTTTGGATAATTACTAAAATCAAATTTTTTATATTCAATGTTAAAGTTGTTCAACTCATCAATCTCACTAATTTGAAGTCCAAGATCATAAAAAACAATTTCAATATTTTTATTTGTTTTTAGCAGAGATTCAATTAATTGAATAGAACTTTTGAAATGTGAGCTATCAGATCCTGTAATTATTCTTAAAGGTTTATCATACAATTCTGATTCTTGAAAAATTTTTTTTATAGATAAATTAAAAAATATTATAAAATCTTGAAGCATATAAAAAAACTGCGCAGAATACCGAATCAATAATATTAACTTTGGTGAATTTTTTATTTTATTTTTCATAATTTAATTTAATATTTATTTTTCTTGATAGTATTTAAATAAATTTTGTTCCATTTCTTTTTCTAAAATTTCAAGCTCTCTAATGGTGTCTACTGGTCTCCAAAAACCACTATGTTGATACGCTTTTAGTTGGTTTTCAGAAGAAAGTTTTTGTAAGGGTCCTTGTTCTAAGAGTGTTGAGTCGTTTTCTATATAATTACTAATCTTTTTATTTAAGATAAAAAACCCACCATTTATCCATCCTTCTTTTGCATTATTTTTTTCACCAAAACTTTCAACAAAATTTTCTGAATTTAGTTCTAAGCTTCCAAATCGAGCTGGGGGTCTTACTGCTGTCAGAGTAGCTATAGTTTCTTTTTCAAAATGGAAGTCATATAGATTTTTCAAATTAATATTTGAGACTCCATCACCATATGTCAAAAAAAATAGATCTTCATCAATATAATTAATTACCTGTTTAACTCTTCCACCAGTCATTGTTTCTATTCCTGTGTTTAATATATTTACGAAGACATCTTCTGAAATTTCAAATTTATTTTCAGAAGTTTCATTAAATATAGATCTGAAATAATTTTCAATCACCTCAGATTTGTATCCAGTTAAAATATAAAAATTGGAAATGCCTTGTAGTTTATAAATATTTATTATGTGAATTAATAAAGGTTTGCCCTTTGCCTCGATCATAGGTTTAGGAATAGTTTTCGTATATTCAGAAAATCTTGTCCCTCTTCCTCCAGCAAGAATTACTGCAGTTTTAATATCTTCCATTTAGACAATTATATATTTGTTTTATGTTGTTTACGATTTTAAAAATATATTGTAAAAATACCTGCGCTAAGATAAATCATTAGAATTATTAAAAAACTATTGAAAGAATATGAATATCAAAAATGATACAGCATTATTTAAATTTGGTCTTACCTTAATTTTGCTTGTATGTTTATCGCTCAATTTCTTACTTATTTATATATCTAATTTCAATAATCATGAAGTTGTAATCTTTAATAACACTACTCAAGAGGAAGAAATAATTAAATTTTGTTCAGATTTTAAAGATGAGGCAAATATATTGTCTAATACAAATTTTGAACCTGTAACTTATACCTCCTCTTATAAATTTATTGACGCTTTCCCAGATATTGAAAATTTGAGATGTTTAAAAAAGGTTATTGAAGTATGGGAGTCTGATGCTGAAAACGAATTTCATTTTCAGTATGGAACAAATATAAAGATTTATGAAGTTCTGAATTTATTAATAAATACACTCATTGTTTTGTTGATTATTGGATTACACATAAAAAATAATAACAATAATAATTTGAAATTTTATGGAGGAGGTTTGTTCATATATTTTAATTTTGTTTTAAATTCAATTTTTCAAATAGATAATAATTTAATTTCAATTTTTACAAACTACAACACATTTGTACTTGTAATAAGCGTTGGATTATTATTTGTGCAACTTATATATAAAAATAGTTCAATATTTATTGGGTCTTTATTTTTTTATATCATTTTTAACTATGAATTTTTGGGAATTTTTATTGTTATTTCGTACTTAATTACAAGATTTGATTTTAAATTTAGTGATAAAGAAAAAATAAGTTTCTATTCATTACCTGTCGTATTTTTTATATCGAGATATATTGCTGCTTTATCTGAGAAGTTTAACGAGCTGTGGTTAGGGATGTTTCAAAAAACGTACAGAGGGTTGTCAAGATTCATGGATCTACAGGCTGATTTTCAGGTACTTAAATGTCATACTGATATGGCGACTACACATGTAGTTAAATTTATGGACGATCCAATAACAAACTATTGTGAAGAAACTATTGGATATGGACCTTTAAGGAAGATAATTCCGCTTTATGGGGATATATGGGCATCTGTATTGATTGCGATAGTAATTTTATTTTTGTTAATTCTTTTCCAATACAAAGATTTGCTGTATAGATACAATAAAGAATTTATAATTGTAACGTTGCTTCTAATTAGTCCTCCTCTAAATCTTTTAGTTCATTTATCAAATCCAGATATTTTTTATCTTGCATTACTTTATTTTGTCTTAAAAAAATATGAGACTAATCCACTTACGGCGTCATTCATTATTTATATTTTTACATTATGGAAGATTCATGCAGTTGGTATTTTGTTTGGATTACTAATATTTTCTTTAATCAAAGAAGATAAAAGAAAGATTGGTATAAATCTCTCCTTTTTGGCACTGACAATTCTAACATACATCATTGATGTAAGAACTACTGAACCACTCTCAATACCTGCCTCTCCAGACGAAAGGATGGGTTTTGGCATATTGCATGATGCTACACAGCTGACAAAATTTACTGATTTTGGAAATCAGACCCATATAATCTTATTTTCAACATTGATATCTATATCTTTATTATTAATTGTCGTTATTTTCTGGAGAAAAATTGAAATTAATAATCTTGAAAAATATAAAACATATGAAGTTTATGGATTTGCTTTTTGGTTCTTTTTATCAATGATTTTTCAAAACCAAAGCTATCGGTTGCCATTGTATATCTTTTTGATTATTCACATTTATAAGTATTCAAACAACTTAATAAAAACCGGAATTGTTGCGGCAATATTTTTAAATCCCGTATTTGTTTCAAATTATTTAATATTTGAAAAGATAACACTGTTATTAAATCGAATAGGTATTTACATTGTCTTTAGTTTCGTACTGTCTATATTTTTATATGATTTCTGGCATAACCTATTTTCCAGATGGTTTTTAAATAAAAAAATAAGTTAAATTAAATTAATATACTTCATCGATAATATAAATAGGGCGACCCTTTGTTTCTTCAAATATCATTCCGATGTATTGTCCTAGAACTGACAGGATTGCAAATAAAAAGGAAAAGAATAAAAGAAATAAACCAACAATTGTTCCAAAGCCATCAAATGGAACTCCTAGAGTAAACCATCTGTATGTCTGTATTGATAGTAGCGTTATAGCTGAAACTGAGCATAAAATTGTAAATAAGATTGAGAGCCTTAATGGAAAATTTGAAAAAGCAAAAAGCCCTCTAGTAGCAAAACTTATTTGCGTTGATGTTGTTGCTTTAGAAATTCCAGAATATCTTTGTTGACGTTCAAACTCTACACCAATTGTATTAAATCCTACCCATGAAAAAAAACCTCGATAAAATCTATTTGATTCTTTTAATTTCCTCAGAGCATTAATAACCTTTTTATCTACTAGCCTATAATCACTAACATCTTTAGGTATCATTCCATTGGTAAGAACTTTAATTAATGAATAAAAAATTCTTGAATTTAACTTTCTCAATAAAGATTTTCCTGGCCTATTAGTTACTATTCCATAAACCATTTCATATCCTTGTTCCCATTTTTCGATAAACTTTGGAACAACTGCTGGATCATCTTGCAAATTTGCTGTCATAATTATTGCAGCATCTGTATCAACATGATCTAACCCAGCTGTAATTCCTCCATCAAACCCAAAATTTCTTGAAAGTTTTACAATCTTCACCCTTTTGTCATTATTTTGAATATTCTGTAAGTTCATAAATGTTTTGTCTGTACTTCCGTTTTCAATAAAAACTATCTCAAATTCATAATTATTTATTGATTTAATTACATCATTGATTTGCTTATGAAGCTCAACAACATTATCTTCTTCGTTAAAAGCTGTGATAATAAAACTTATTTTTTTCATTATTAACTTATAATCTAACAACTATTGAATAAAAAATATTATATAATTTAAAGATTATTTATAGCGAAAATATATCTACTCTGTTTGATTTTTTTTCTGAATACTTGATAATTTTTTCAATTTCTTGATGTAAAGAGAATTTTAAAGGCATTTCTTCAATAAAAGAAGTATCTTCACTTGAATAATCATCAACAAGTTCATTTGTAAAATATGATTTGTTAAATTTAACATCTACATTGAATATGTCAGATATTATCTTTGCTAATTCAAAAATATCTAATTTTACGTTCCACGCATCAATTGTTTTTGATTCATTCAAGTGTAAAAAATAATCAAGTAAATATTGGAATACTAAATATGACCTTAATACTTTGTGATCAGATTTGATTTTTATACTTTTATCATTTTTAGCCTGATCAATAAAACTTGAGAATGCATATTCATATTCGACATTGTAATAATTTGCGAACAGTCCAAAAATTCTTGCAATTAGAAAAATTGTATTTGAAGATGAACAGTTTTTTACAAGCTCCTCTTCTTGTTTCTTTTTTTGTTGACTATATACATTTTCCTCACTCGTTCCATTCTTATAAATTGCGCCCGAGGAACTTAACAAAAGTTTACTTATCATATTTTTTTTAATAAATTGATTTACGCCATCTATCAAGTTGTCTGTCTCAGAAAGATATCTTGAATTTGAATAATTTTTAACTTTATTACCAGTTAAAAAAGCATAATTAAAAAAAACGTCTACTTCTTTATCCTCAATTTTTAAAAATTCTTCAAAAGAAATAATTTTAAATTCTTCACCTTTAAATTTAAGGAGCCTGTCTTGAGAGCTAACAAGTGTAAATTCATAGTCAGAGTAATTCTCTACGATATAACTTAAAGTAGATTTTCCGAGCCACCCATTGGCACCTAAAATTACACAACTTTTCAATATATTAACGAATTATATTTTTATACTATCATATTTGTACTTAGTAAAATGAATGAATTCTAATATGGTCAAATTATGATAGCTATTTGGGGAGGCGGGTCGGCTGGTAATAGGTACAAGGAGATAGTCGAAGATATTGGTTACGAAGTCATAATGTTAAAAAGAAACAAAAATGGGGAACCGTTTAACTTTATAGATTTCAATACAGACCCTGTCAAAGCTGCAATAATATGTACTCCAACAATATATCACTCAGATCAGTCAATCAATTTTTTATCAAAGAATATTCCTGTTTTGTGTGAAAAGCCAATTGCTCATACATACACTGATGGGGAAAAAATTATAGACTGTGCAATAGATAATAACACTAAATTTCATCCTGGTTACAATCAGCGACAATTATCAGCTTTTAAGTATTTTAAAGATAATAAGTGGGGCAAGCCACTCTTTTCTAAAAGTGTCTGGGCTGAGAGAGTTTCTAATTGGCAACCAGGAAAAGACTATAGAGAATCGTATTCTGTAAGAAAAGATTTAGGTGGAGGAGTTCCTTTAACACTCAGCCATGACTTTGATTGGTGGACTGGAATTTATGATGACCTTGAAGTTACGAATGTTGAAAGTAAAAATTATGGTTCACTTGACGTAGATATAGATACACATTTTACAGTGACACTTGAAGGCTCAATTAAATGTATAGTGGATCTAAATTACGAAACTGAGGGTGAACCTGAAAGATATTATGAGACAACTTATGAAAAAGGTGTTTTAAGATACAATCCTCTAAATGCGACCTTGGAGTTTTTTTGGAACAATGGAGATATTGAATCTTTAATTAGTAGTTCAGATTGGCAAGAAGATCGAATAAATTCTTTTAAAGACACTTTTCAATTTTTTATTTCAGATGATAGACCTCCATCTAGCCTCTCAGCATGGGAACTGGGGCTTTCTGCATTAAAAATTGCTAACATTGTAGATAGTTGGAATGAAAAATAATTACAAAGTTTTAGTACTAGGTGCTGGATTGATTGGATCCGAAGTTTCAGCTGTATGTAACGATTTAGGGTACGAAAATATGGCTGTAGATATTGTAAATGCAGACATAAAAATAGATCTTACTGATGAAAAATCATTAACTCCTATACTTGAAGAATTTAAACCAAATGCCATTTTTAATACAGCAGGTGTTGACCAAAAACTTGGTGGAATTTCTAGAAAATTACATGAAATGGATAATGATGAATGGAATGATATATTTAATACCAATACAACAATTACTTTAAATGTAGCTAAACAGGTAATAAGCTATTTTATAAATTCAAATTTAAAAATAAAAAAACTAATTTACACGCCTAGTACGTATAGCTTTACAAGTCCAAATCCAAAATTTTATGACGATAACTTTATAAAAAGCTTTGCATATGTTGGGTCCAAAACAATTGAGGTTGATATCGTAAAGTATATTGCTAGATATTATGCAAAGGATGAAATATTATGTAACGGCCTTGTACCACATTTAGTTTTACAAAAAAATAAAGATTTTGATGAATCGTTTGTACCTCTAGGTAGAAGTTGTGACCCAAAAGAACTCCACCCGGCAATTAAAATTCTCATTGACCCGAATAATACCTTTATGACTGGTGAATTTATAAAAATTAATGGTGGTTGGCTATCTTGAAAATTTTAATTGAAAATTAAAATGAGAATTGCAGACAGAATTAGAGAAGTATTAGTTCAAAATAATTTTGAAGATGTTTTCATGGTTACTGGTGGAATGGCAATGCACTTAAACGATGCACTAACTCGAAATAACAAAATTAAACCAACTTTTTTTCATCATGAACAAGCATGCACAATGGCTGCAGAAGGGTACACAAGACAAACAGGTAAAAAATCTCTTGTTTGTGTAACAGCAGGACCTGGTGGAATTAATGCTTTAAATGGTGTGTTTGGTGCGTTTAATGACTCTATACCAATGCTAATTATTTCAGGGCAAGTTAGGACTGATACTTTAAACAAGAATCGTAAACTTAGACAGCTAGGTGATCAGGAAGCACCAATAACAGATATTGTTAAAAAAATTACAAAATATTCAAGACTTATTGATAAAAAAGAGCATATCGATTACGAACTTTTTAAAGCACTAGAAATAATGGAGACACCTAGAAAAGGTCCTGTTTGGTTAGATATCCCAATAGATATTCAGGGTTCTGAGTATATTGCAAAAGAACAAAAAAAATATGAATCATTAATTTCAAAACCTGAGAATATTGATCTTCAGATGAAAAACCTTTTTAAAGCAATCTTAAATTCAAAAAGACCATTAATTATGGCAGGTGGAGGCATAAGAGCTGCTAACGCTGAAAAATACATGTCAAAATTAGTTGATAACTTTAACATTCCTGTGGTTTCAGCGTATAACGGTCATGATCT
>MDTA01052258.1_pt1 | contig 10946 bp, 10 predicted proteins | sample 811151 | NCBI WGS metagenome assembly MDTA01 (sample SAMN05326648, study PRJNA326480) | marine metagenome | isolation source: seawater | place: Indian Ocean: South | collected 2010 | reverse complement strand
TTTGCCTTCGCGTTTGGCCAACTCACCCACAATAGACATTGCAGCGCTCGTATCAGGACCGCAGTCTGGCTCTGCTGCAGTGCCCCGACAGTAAAAAGGCAGTGGCAAGCCAGTAAATAGCGGATCGAGCCGAATCAGTTGATCGGCGGTAGCTCGTTGAACGGTTAGGGTACCTTTGAGATTTAGCACACTGTCCGCTTGGGCAAGCGTGCCCCGCATCGCGACATCAAGGTTATCGAGGTTGGCATCTGCGACCACCCGCTCGTCCTGCAACGATGCAGTTATAAGGAGACGTTGATACTGCATGACATTAGGCCAGTTCGCGGCAGGGTTTTCTTTCCCTGCGAGAGCGCTGATGCTGGTAACGGTTTCTTTAAATTTTTGTATGTTTATGCTCCCATTAGCCGCCTGCAGAGTGGCGCTGAGTTTGCCGTCTTCAACCGCCAACGATACTTCGCTCTCGGGCCAGCTAACGCTGCGCACACTAAACTGAGCTAATGTGCAGTCCATCTGTCCATTATATATGTCGAGGGTGTCGGTTTGGCTGACTGCCGCCCCATCGATCTCCTTCAGCCAGGCTGTGCAATCAGCGGCGACAGGTATTTCACCCAATCGAGTGTTAACGGTCGTCTGGGAAATTATAAGATAAGACAAAGTCGCGCTGGGAACTGCCTTCGAATCGGATAGCGCATAAGTCAGAGTGCCAGATAGGTTCACCGGGGCGGCGCCTTCCCTAACTTCACTCGGTTCACCTGCTTTTAGCATTAATATCTGTGACTGAAACGGCGTGGCTTGACCCAGGGCGAAACCTTGCATTGCAAATTCCTGCACGCGGAAGCCTGCTTCCTTTATTCTCACTTCATTCAAAATTAGGTCATCTAGCTGCCATTTTTCAGGCGACTTGGTCAGCTCTGACAGGCTGAGTCCGACCCTAATTTTGCTCACATGGATTTGGATCTCGCCGTCGTGCAGCTTAATGTTCGTGGCAGCTAATCCCAATTTCGGCACTACTTGCCAATTCAGGTCGCCTAGAATCTCGACTTGATAGCCGCTGGCGATTCTCATCTGCGCGCTAAGCCCCTTCTTCAAAGTCTCCTCGTCACTCAAGTAGTATCCGAGCCCAGCGACCAGTACAACGAAGATAAAGATGAGCGTGATGAAAAACCGTTTAATCATGAGTATCTCTCATGGCGTCAGCGCCCGTATTGGTAGTGATGCGTAACCCGAAGCTCGCGATGGCAATGTAGGTACTTCTCGGCAGGCCGGCAACGTTGTTTGCGCGGAGCCGTCCGCACTTTAGGATCGCAGCAAGCTTGGCGATATGCAGTAGACTGGAGAAGCAGCTGAACTCGCTGGTTGATTAGATTTTTTGCCCGAAAATATGCGAGAGGTGCATATGAGCGTTAACAGCTTCGATCCGCAACAATTCGACCCGTCGCAAGCTTCGGCAGAGCTCGGTAATGCCCTTGTGGAGCAAGCGATATCGGCTGCCCACGCCCAAGATGAGGGCGCTCAGCTGTGCTTAACCACAGACGAGGTGGCGGCCCTGGTACCCGCTATTACGCACGCTGGTTGGAGTGCGGTCGCACAGGACTTATCGACACAGGATTTGGTCGCGCTTATACGGCTTTTCACCTTGGGTGAGGGCCAGTTTTCTAGCTGGCAGGCTGGTGCGAAGTCTGCGGTGATTAAACTGGTACGCGTCATGAAAGCACGTAAAGAAATGACGCCTGAATTGAGCGCTTGGATCAAAACGAATACGGACAACCGGTTTTTGCCACATGGCGATCTGATGGACCGGCTGTAGCAAGCTCCGGCGACAACGCCTAGGTTAATAGCGCTTAGGTAAGGAGCTTCTCGGTAAAGAGATCGACCGAAACCGGGCGAACCGCGTCGGTCTTCAAGTCTGCATTGTTCGGCAAAGGCAGCTAAACTCTTCATCGCTTGCGCGCGATAGCGAAGCTCATCAAGGCGCGCAAAGCAAATCCAACTTTTTTGTTAAGAGAGATCAGCGTGCGTCAGGCTTCAATTCATCGCGACACCACCGAAACTCAAATTAAGCTCAGTATCAACCTCGATGGCAATGGCACCAGTCACTTCGATACCGGCTTGCCATTTTTTGACCACATGCTCACGCAGATTGCCCGCCATGGGATGATCGACATTCATGTGGAAGCCTCTGGGGATTTAGAGGTCGACGCGCATCACATGGTCGAAGATATTGGCATCGCCCTGGGACAAGCTCTGAACGACGCATTGGGCGACAAAAGCGGGCTGACTCGTTACGGACATGCCTATGTGCCCTTGGATGAGGCGCTCTCGAGAGCCGTTGTCGATCTTTCTGGTCGCCCAGGCCTGCACTATCGGGTGGACTATACCCGGGCGCGGGTAGGAGACTTCGACGTCGATCTGCTGAGGGAATTTTTCCAGGGTTTGGTCAATCACTCGATGATGACTCTGCACCTAGATAACTTGCTCGGCGACAACGCCCATCACCAAGCAGAAACGCTATTTAAAGCCTTTGGGCGCGCCCTGCGGATGGCGGTTGCCGAGGACCAGCGGATGACAGGCATCGTGCCGTCTACCAAGGGTAGTCTGTAAGCGTGCTGCTGATTCCGGCTATTGATCTAAAAGAAGGCCAATGCGTGCGTTTGCGTCAGGGCCGCATGGACGATTCCACCGTGTTTTCCAGCGACCCAGTGGCCATGGCTGAACATTGGAAGGAGCAGGGTGCGAGACGTCTGCATATCGTGGATCTCGATGGCGCCTTTGCAGGAATGCCTCGGAACGGCAACCTTATTCGGCAGATGGTCTCTGCGATGGGCGATGTCCCTGTTCAGGTCGGTGGTGGCATTCGTAGCCAGCCAATCATCGAGGCCTACTTGGACGCTGGAGTGCAGGGCTTGATCCTGGGTACCAAGGCCGTCAATGACCCGGATTTTTTACGGTCCATGGCTACCGCTTATCCCAGCAATATTTTGTTGGGTTTGGATGCGCGAAGTGGAGTCGTGGCCACCGAGGGTTGGGATAAGGAAACCGGTGTCGACGCCCATGATTTTGTCCGCGATTTGTCCGACCTACCTTTAGCAGGCATTATCTATACCGATATAGATCGCGACGGCATGATGCAGGGCCTTAACGTGACATCGACCCTGGCTCTTGCGAGAGCAGCCCAGTTACCGGTAGTAGCGTCGGGGGGTGTCACCGCTTTGGCTGATTTGCAGGCGTTGAAGGAGGCCTTTGCAGAAGATACCACTCTGCTGATGGGTGCGATTACCGGACGGGCGATCTACGAAGGCACTCTAGATGTGGCTGCAGGGCAGGCCTTACTCGACGCTTGATGGAGCCGATATCACCCCAGGGTCAGCGATCGCCTGCAGAGCTGCCCTAATTGCCGCATTCTCGTCCAAAGAGCTTACTTCAATATCGGGCAGCAATCCTATCTCACTAAGTGATCGCCCCCTTGGGGTGAGATAGCGTGCGGTAGTGATTTTCAGAGCGCTACCATTCGCCAGCGGTGAGAGCAGTGTTTGTACACTGCCCTTGCCGAAGGTCTGGCTACCCACCACGGTTGCGCGTCCATGATCCTGCAGTGCGCCCACAATAATTTCAGCAGCCGAGGCGGTCCCGCCATCTACTAAAATAGCGAGCGGCAAGGATAGGTAAGGCGTGGTTCTGCTCGCCTGATAGGACTCAAGTCCGCGATAGCTTTGGGTGCTGACGATGTTGCCGCTGTCGATAAACAGATCAACGGTACTGACGGCACAAGTTAACGTGCCGCCGGGGTTGCCGCGCAGATCGAGCACCAGCCCTTTGATCGGGACATCAGTTGTGGGTTCGGTCTTTCCGCGCAGAGCGCCCTTTATGTCTTGGGCCAAGGTGTCATAACACTGCTCGGCTGCTGCATAAACAACCCTATTTTCCAAAAGGCGTGTGCGAAAGTAGGCGGCTTTAAGCTCTTGGCGCTCAAGTACTACCGATACAGTTTTCGTTTGCCGAGGCAGATCCTCATTTTCGACTCGAACCAGCTCTAGATCCACATAAGTGCCAACGGTACCGCGCAGGTGATCAATTAAGCGGCTGAGTTGCCACCCTACAACGTCTCGATCATCGATTTTGACGATCACATCGCCTACCTTGATATCAGCGGACGCTGCTGGAGAGTTGGGCAGTATTCTTTGCACAGAAAACCGTTCGTGGCGTAAACCGACTTGCATGCCAACACCGGTGAATGTGCCGCGAGCGCTTGCTTTGAGTTGGGCATAGGCTCTTTCACTCAGTACCTGAGAGTGCTCGTCTAGCGTGCCGACCATACCTTGAAGAGCGGCGTCGGTTAGCGCGCTTTCATTTAGGGGTGCTTGATAATGCTCAATGAGCAGACGGTTCGCCTCATCAAGGCTGCGCAATGAAAGCGAACCTAGTTGTGCGGTCTCATCCATTAATCCTCGAGACAGCAACATCCCGGCAATAACTCCGCATAGCACGCCCAATATCAGGGTGCGGCGCGTTACCGAGGGTTTGCTGCTCATTTGATTAGCCATGCGGCTGGGTTTTGTACTGCGCCATCGTAGCGCAGCTCAAAGTAGATTCCTGGCTCATATCCGCCGCCACTATCGCCTGCTTCTGCAATTGGTTCACCGCTCTCCACCCAATCCCCTGCGCTTTTCAGCAGCGCATCAGCGTGTCCGTAGAGCGTCATATAGCCGCCGCCGTGATCGACAATGGCGATGAGCCCGAAACCGCGGAGCCAGTCACTGAACACCACCCTGCCTCGAAACACAGCGCTGACGGTATCGCCCACGTCGGCGGCGAGATCGATGCCCTGCCAGCTCAAATTGGTGTCTGCGCGGGGTTTGCCAAAAGAGTGTCTGATGCGCCCTGTTATTGGCGAAGGCAATCGGCCCTTGGCGGCGGCAAATGCCCTGCCATCGAGGGTGGATAACTCGCTGCGCAGTTGTGCGAGGAGCGTGCGTAGACGTTCGCTGTCGGCTAGAAGTACGTCGCGTTGTCGGACTCTGTCTTGCCGCTCCTGGGCAAGCGCATTGATGGCCAAGGCTCGCTCATTTCGCTGGGTTTGAACTTCCTTGGTTCGATCGGCTAGCGCCCGACTTTGCACTCTTTGTGCTTCTAGCTGTTCGTCTAACGCCTTTCGAGTTTCGGTGAGTCTAGCGATGCTGACCTTATACTGCTCTATGGTTGCTAGGCGCTGTTGACTAAAGTAGCCGTGATAACGCATGAAGCGCTGGACGTCGGCGCTTGAGCGTTGGCTGAGCAGCTGCTTGATAAAGTCGTGGGCATTTAAACGCGACGCCGCCTGCACATGGGCAACAATAATCTGGCCCTGTTGCTGGGTCTGCTTGGCCAGGCTGCGGCGCTGCTTTTGAAGCTGTGCCACCTCGTGTTCAATTTCAGAAATGGAAGCTTCGAGCTGCCGGCTCTGCCGACGTAGTTGAGCAATGGTTTGATCCTGACGCTGAATCTGCTGCTGGATTGATGTACTGCGCTGCTGGGCATCAGTGAACCATTCTTCGAGTGCGTTAAGTTTTTGAACTATTTGATCAAGGGCCTGCTTGGCTTCGGCCTCTTCCGCTGCCTGGATGCTGACGGCACTGGACCCTAGTGCGAGCACTAAACAAATTTGTGGGGCTAGCACTGAGCATGGCGAGATCATGCTCAGGAGGATGCGATAAGTGTTTTGCCGGTCATTTCTGGTGGGACCTCTAGCTGCATCAATTGCAGCAAAGTGGGTGCCACATCACACAGGCTACCCCTGGGCCGCAGTTTGAGATGTTGGCTCCCCACATAGACTAAGGGAACAAGATTACTGGTATGTGCCGTGTGCTCTTGATCGTTCTGAGGGTCTCGCATTTGCTCAACATTGCCGTGATCGGCGGTTACCAGCATTTGGCCGCCCACGGCCTCGATCGCCTGTTCCAGTCGAGCCAGACAATCATCTAGCGTCTCTACTGCTGCAATGGCGGGCTCCAGCTTGCCGCTATGACCAACCATGTCGCCGTTCGCATAGTTACACACGATCGCATCGTAATTGCCGCTGTGAATCGCCGTTATCAACTCATCTGTGACCTTGCGGGCGCTCATTTCTGGCTGCAGGTCATAGGTGGCTACATTGGGAGAAGGAATCAAAACCCGTTTTTCACCCTCAAAGGGCTGTTCTCGTCCGCCTGAGAAAAAGAATGTGACGTGCGCATACTTTTCGGTCTCGGCGATACGCAGCTGTCGCTTACCGTGAGTTTGCAGATACTCACCCAGGGTATTTTGCAGCTCCTGCGGCGCGAAGGCACAAGGAAGAGCGATATCGTCAGCATATTTCGTCAACGTGGTGAAATTGGCGGCGGGTGTAAAGGATCTGCGTTGGAAGCCATCGAAGTTGGGGTCCGTCATAGCGCGGGTAAGCTGGCGGGCGCGGTCGGCGCGAAAATTCATAAAGATTACGGCGTCGTCGGCCGCAATACCTCTTGGTGGCTGCTGAGCGTCGTGCAGGGCTGTTGGCTGTACAAACTCGTCGCTCTCTTCGCGTTCGTAGGCACCCTGAAGTGCTTCAACGGCACTTTGCGCGTGAAAGGGTGCTTCGCCTCGACTCAGTAGATTGTACGCTCTAGCCTGGCGGTCCCAATTGTTGTCCCGATCCATCGCGAAGTAGCGTCCGCAAATGCTCAAAACGCGACCGCAATTCAGGCTCTCTAGCAAGGTTTCTGCGGCTTGCAGCGAGGGCATGGCGCTTCTTGGCGGAGTGTCTCTGCCGTCCAAAAAGGCATGCAAGTAGATTTCTTTCAGTCCGGCGGCTGCGGCGGCGCGTATTAACGTAAAGATCTGATCTTCATGGCTGTGAACGCCTCCCGGTGATAGTAAGCCCATGATATGCAGCGCGCTGCGTTTGTCCCGCACGCAGCTAAAGACGTTGCTAAAGGCTGCGTTACTCGCAAATTCGTTGGCATCAATGGCTCGATTGATGCGAGTGAAGTCCTGGTAGACCACGCGACCCGACCCAAGATTCATATGGCCGACCTCGGAGTTTCCCATTTGGCCTTGAGGTAGGCCGACATCAAGCCCCGAACCTGAGATCAGCGTATGGGGCCGACGTGCAATGAAGCGGTCCCATGTTGGCGTCTTGGCCAGCGCAATCGCATTGTGCTCGACTTCTAGGCTATGACCGAACCCATCCAGAATAACCAGTAGGCTGACAGTGGACATGTTGAGGAACCCTCAGGTTTGACGCGGGGGAGAGTTTAGCAAAAAGCACAGTGATTCAGGATGAATGTGTATAATCTCGCCTTCTTATAAGGCCGTAGGTATGGAACAGTTTTTTACCTTTTTGGGTAACCATCCAATCTTGGTTGGTACCTTCTTGCTGCTTTTGTTCTTGTTTTTTCGCAACGAAAGAGCGCGTGCGGGTGCGACCGTTGGCACCCAAGAACTAGTGCGACTGGTAAATAAAGAAAAAGCTATCGTTCTAGATGTGCGCGAACGTGCAGAATTTACAGAGGGACACATTGTGGATGCGGTGAATATCCCCCTCGCATCGCTGGAAACCCGGCTAGACGAACTGTCACAGCATAAACAAAATCCCATCGTTATCGCCTGTAAGATGGGTCAACACTCGGGTTCCGCCGGCACGATCCTGCAAAAAAATGGCTTCACCAATGTGACTCGCCTTACCGGCGGTTATTCTGAATGGCGGGCGCAAAACTTACCGGTGGTAAAATCATGACGGACGAAAATCAGAACGCGCCTCAATCAGAGCAAGCGCAACAGGGTGAGGGGACGGCGGACGAACAGCAGGTGCAGCTGCGCATTGAGAAGATTTATCTCAAAGATGCGTCTTTCGAATCACCGAATTCGCCGGGGGTTTTTACCCGGCAGTGGCAGCCGAATCTTTCAGTTGATATTAACACCCGTTCCGCCCCCTTGCCGGATGATCGGCATGAGGTATTGCTGACCATTACGGTACGCGCCAACGTCGAGGAGGACTATCTGGGCTTCTTGGTTGAAGTACAGCAGGCGGGCATTTTTTTCGTCAAAAACGCCGATCCAGCACAGCTCAGCCAAGTGGTGGGAATCTCATGCCCGACTACGCTGTTCCCTTATGCGCGTGAAAGCCTCGATAACTTAATTGTGAAAGGCGGCTTTCCCCCAATCCAGCTTGCGCAGGTCAATTTCGAAGCACTCTATGTTCAGGCCATGCAGGAACGACAGCAACAGCAGAATGCGGCTCCGGCGCCTACAACGCATTAGCCGCATGATGATTTATGCTTGCTGAAGCGAAGCGGTAAATGCGCCTAAAGTATTCCGTCGTAACCATGCTGCCGCCATGCCTCGTAGAGAGTTATGGCGACGGAGTTAGCCAGATTAATGCTTCGACTGGATGCCTGCATGGGGATGCGCAGCTTACGATCTTCAGGCCAGCGGGCCAACAACTCATCGGGTAGGCCCTGGGTCTCGGGTCCAAACAAAAGGGCGTCTTGCCTGTTAAAAGCCGCCTCGGCAAAATTTCGGCTGCTTTTCGTGGTCATCGCAAACCAGCGGTTGGTGTGAAGCTGCTGCTGGCATGCCGCGAGATTGTCGTGCAAGGTGACACAGGTAAAGTCGTGATAGTCCAATCCCGCGCGTCGCATACGTTTATCGTCCCAGTCAAATCCCAGTGGGCGAATTAAGTGCAGGTTAGCGCCGGTATTCGCACAAATACGGATAATGTTGCCGGTATTGGGTGGGATCTCTGGCTGGTAAAGCACCACGTGCATGATAACGCGCTACAGCTTGAGTTCCTGCATTTTACGGGTTAGCGTGTTCCGACCCCAGCCAAGTAGCTCAGCGGCGTCTTTCTTTCTACCACCAGATTTGCGCAGGGCTGCATTGATCATTACCCGCTCAAATTTAGGCATTGCGGTATCCAATAGCGCCATGGTAGGCCACTTCTCTAGTTGTTGATTCGCCCAAAGTTCTAACCCGGTTTCCCAGCTGCCTTGTTCTGTACTCGTTTCGCTTTGCTGCAGTTCAGGCGGCAGATCTTCGATCAAAATGGTTCGAGAGCTGGCCATTACCTGCAGCCAGCGGCAGGTATTTTCAAGCTGGCGAACATTGCCTGGCCATGGCAGCAGGCTAAGGTACTCTGCCGTAGCGGCGTCCAAAATCTTTGGCTCGTCGCCGAGCTCTATGGCAGCAGCATCAAGAAAGTGTTTAGCGAGTAAGGGTATATCTTCGCGTCGTTCCGACAGACTGGGTACATGGACGCGAATGACGTTGAGGCGATGAAAAAGGTCCTCACGAAAGGTGCCTTGCTCGACAAGGCGCTCAAGATTTTGATGCGTTGCAGCCACGATTCGCACGTCGATGCCGACGGAATGGTGGCCGCCAACGCGATAAAATTCGTTTTCTGCTAGCACGCGCAGTAATCTGGTCTGGGCAGAGGCTGGCATATCGCCAATTTCATCCAAAAACAGGGTGCCGCCGTCGGCTTGTTCGAAGCGGCCAACGCGTCGTTGGGCTGCTCCAGTAAACGCGCCCTTTTCGTGACCGAAAAGCTCACTCTCAATTAGGTCGCTGGGTATAGCCGCAACATTCAACGCAACGAAGGGTTCGCTTTGTCTAGGCGAGTGACGGTGCAGCGCGCGAGCAACCAACTCCTTACCCGAGCCCGACGGGCCGTTGATCAATACCGAAACGTTAGAGGAGGATAGTCGACCGATTGCGCGAAAAACTTCCTGCATGGCGGGCGCTCGACCGATGATCTCCGTAGAACCTGTTGCCTCTGGAATGGAAACACTTTTGACCTCTTCGGTTTGCGCGATGGCTCGTCTCACAACGGCAACGGCTTCATCAACATCGAAGGGCTTGGGCAAATACTCAAAGGCGCCTCGTTCGAAACTGGTGACAGCGCTTTGTAGATCTGAGTGGGCTGTCATTACAATGATGGGAACTTGATGATGCGCTTCTTTGACCTGGCGCAAAAACTCTAGTCCGGACATTCCCGGCATGCGTATATCTGTGATGATGGCGAGGGGTGATTCATCACCTAAATGATGAAGAGCTTGATCTGCCGTGTTGAATGCGGTTATCGGTATGCCGGCTTGGCTGAGCGCTCTGTCCAGAACCCAACGAATTGCGCTGTCATCATCAATTACCCAAACGTGCTGGTTCATATTAATTCTTTTGCCTCGCTGGGTTGGTTCGGACCGCTGAAGGGCAGATAGACGGAAAATTCCGTGTTGCCTGGGCGGCTGCCGACCTGCAGGGTTCCCCCGTGCTGGCCAACAATATTCTGAGAGATGGAAAGACCTAATCCAGAGCCCTCATTGCGACCGCTGATCATAGGAAAGAATATTCGGTCGATAAGATCTTCCGGAATGCCGGGGCCGTTGTCGGTAATACTCAAGTGCATAATTTGCCTGTGGCGCACCGACCCAATGGTGAATTGGCGGACGACGCGGGTCTTAAAAACGACGCGCGCGCGTTTGGTTTGCTGCAGCGCCTGACAGGCGTTGCGGGCGATATTCAAAATCGCTTGGATCAGCTGATCCTTACCGCCCTGAACCGGCGGCAAACTAGGATCGTAGTCTCGCTGCCACTGGAGGTCGCTGTGGAACTCACCTTTTAAGAGGTGGATAACACGTTCTATGACTTCGATTAAATTGACTGGAGCAAACTGCATGGGTTGCCAAGGACCCAGCATACGATCCACTAGGTCTCTCAAGCGATCTGCCTCGCTGATAATTACGTTAGTATATTCTCTTAGCTCGGCCTCTGGCAGTGCACGTTCAAGCAGCTGAGCTGCGCCGCGGATTCCTCCCAAGGGGTTTTTAACCTCATGGGCTAAGCCCCTTATCAGGCTGCGCGTAGTAATTTGCTGTTCATCGGTGAAGCTACCCTGGCTGATCGAATTGATGCGGCTGGTTGGGTGCAGCTCCAATAGCAGGCCTTTTGGGGTCTCC
>MDTA01214125.1_pt1 | contig 10947 bp, 10 predicted proteins | sample 811151 | NCBI WGS metagenome assembly MDTA01 (sample SAMN05326648, study PRJNA326480) | marine metagenome | isolation source: seawater | place: Indian Ocean: South | collected 2010 | reverse complement strand
GAACCAACACCTAATCCAGAGTCTCTCAAGTTTCTATCTGAGAAAACGATCTCTACAACTGGGACAGAAGAATTTCAAAAAAAAGAAATTAATAAAATATCTAATACTTTTATAAAAGAATTGTTGAGTTTTAAAGGTGTGGAGTTAGTTTTGTTTTCTAAAAATTTTATATCCGTAAAAAAAACTAAAGATATTTCCTGGAATGAGTTAAAGCCACAGGTTATCTCACACTTAAATCATTATTTTGAAAATAATACGCAACCTATATTGAGCAATGAAATAAAAAAAGAAAATGATAATCTTGATAATGATGAAACTGTAAAAAAAATAATTGAGGTTTTAGATAGTAAAATCAGACCAGCAGTAGCCAAGGATGGTGGTGATATTAAATTTAAATCTTTTGAAAAAGGTGTCGTTAAAGTCGAACTTCAAGGAAGTTGTTCAGGATGCCCAAGTTCTTTAATGACTTTAAAGCAAGGAGTTCAAAATCTCTTAAAGCATTATGTTAAAGAAGTGAATTCAGTAGAGGCTATATAATATGAAAAAACTGACTTATAGAGAAAAATTACTAGAACTTGCAAAAATATATAATGTAGATGAAGTAAAAAGTTACATAAGAAGTAAGAAAAATTTAACATCTGGACAGTTAGAATTAATTTTAAGAAAAAATAAAATCATTATCCCAAAAGATTTTAATACTAATTTTTTTAAAGAAAATGTCTCAAAGCCTTTAACAAGATTTTCGAGACGAATGGATGATTTAAAAAATGATTCTACAAAAGCTGTCAACAAAGCTTCAAGAAGAATAAACTATTTCAAAGAAGATAGCACTAGATCGATTAATGGTTTTTTCTACAATTTGTGGAGATCTATAGGTAAAGTTGGATTAGGCTTTCTTAATATTTTTCCTAAACTAGGTACTACTATTTATCAATTTCTAGGCAATGTTTTAACAAATTTATTTCACGGCATTTATGATCAACAAATAAACAAAAGTAAAGTAAGTAAAGTTATAGTAGTTTTTTTTATAATCGTCGGTGTATCTACAATTATAATATCTGGAATAAGTACTTTTTATAAACCAGATTTGTTAACCAATAATAAAGTTATTAAAGAAGATAAAAAATTAGATAAAATTAAAAAGGATGAGGTTAAAAAACCAAAAATCAAACCAGAAATTAAACAGAAATCAGAAGTCAAGAAAAAAGAAGTAAAAAAACCAGAAGTTAAAAAGAAAAAGAAAGAAGTAGTTGCAGAAGTTGTTTTACCTAATTTAAATTTAAAAACTGAAACAGTTTTAAATTTATTTGAAGATGTTGACTATGATCTTAAAAAAGTAAGATTTGAAAAAACAGTTAAACCAATATATTTCACACAGTTCCCAAGAGATTTGGATGAAATCCAAAATGTCCAACTCAAAAAGGAGACCTTCATAAAAATTGTTCTTCCATTGATAGTTGCCGAAAATGCAAAAATTTTAGACGATAGATATAAACTGATTAAGATTACTTCAAAAAGAAATACCAATGATGATGAAAAACAATGGTTAAGACAAAAATTTTTAGAGTATAAAGTCAAGAAAGGCAGTGTAGAAGAATTAAAATTAAGAATGGATATTATTCCTGCCTCGATTGCTTTAGCTCAAGCAGCAAAAGAAAGTGGATGGGGCACATCTCGTTTTGCTCTTGAAGGTAATGCTATCTTTGGGCAATGGACTTGGACAGGTCGAGGCATAGAACCTTTATTGAAGGATAAATCAAAAAATCATAAAATATTAAGATTTCCAATATTAAGAGCTTCAGTGAAAGCATATAAAAATAATTTAAATACTCATAAAAGTTATAAAAAATTTAGAGACAAAAGAGCTGAGTTAAGAAGTAAAAACAAAAAAATATCTGGTTTGAGGTTAACAAAAACTTTGGAAAGCTATGCTGAGACTGGAAGTGAATATACTAAAATCTTGGCACAAATAATTACCCAAAATAGACTAATGGATTTTGAACCAGTGAAATTAGCCAATTCTGTGCCTAAGCAAGAACTAAACTTGTAAATATCAATTTTCTGAAATTACGAACTGTATTCCAAGCCAACGCCAGTAACCATTTTTTTCTTTTAATGAACAATTAATCCTACCACGCTCACCGATAAATTTTTCTGCTAATTTAATTTCAAGCACACTTTTACTTATAAAATTTATCTTAGAAGTCCTCCAAGTATCTCCTTCGTTTGAAAAACAATTTATAGATCGAAGATTATTGATATTATCAAAAAACTCAATTTTTACTTTTGGAGGATTTTTTGAGTTTAATAAATATTTTTCTTCCGGATAGATATTCTTATATTTAAATGGAAGAGTTTTTACTAAAGTTTTAAATCTATTAATTTCTCCGTATTTTTCATTTATTGGAAATCTAGGCAACTCGTAAAAGTCTTTAGTCTCATCTATTACACCAGAATGTTGTCCAAAAGCATATTTAAAACCAAAATCTTTAATAATTTTTTTAAATTCTAAGCTATATTCACCAAAAGGATATGAAAAAAAAATAGAATTTTTTCCTAATTTCCTTTTGAAAATTTCCATTGATTTTATTATATCATCTTTGATGAAAGAAGATTTCTCATCAACTAAATATTCATGTGAATGACTATGATTTCCAATTTCAACAAAATCTTCATTGAACAATTCTTTAATTTGCGCCCAATCCATATAATTATAACTTCCGACCTCTCTTGTGTTTACAAATAAAATAAAAGGTATTTTTTTTGCTTTTAAAATAGGCCATGCATTTTCATAAAAAGATAGCAAGCCGTCATCAATAGTCAAAAGTAATTTTCTCTCGTTTTTACTTTCAGAAATATTTTTTTCAATTTCAGAAGGGTGAATAAATTTAATTTTCTCATTTTGAATGATTTCTAATTGCTTTTTAAATACGTCAAGTTGTATGTTTGTAGAGGGATACTTACTTTCACCAAATCTATGATACATAATTGAAATTAGACCATAGTCTTCTATTTTATTTTCGTTTGAACTTGCAAAAACTTTATTCTGATGAAATAAAATTAAAAATAAGGAAAGATAAAAAATGATTAAAGATTTTTTAATTATAAATTGCACAGGCAAAAAAGATAAAATTGGTTTAAGGGTAAATAATAATTTTTTTATACATGATTTTCAAACTAAAATTAAAAATAATGAAATATTAGTTACAACAATTCTAAATCTAGTCAATAAACATAAGGCAATTGTTGATAAAAATTTTTCTGTTCTTGTGAATAATGGCCCAGGTAGTTTCTCAACAATCCGGTCTGCACTCGCAGTAGCCAAAGGTATAAAAATATCAAACAATGTAAAATTATTTGGATTTAAAGACACAGATTTATCTCAATTTAACCTTGAAAATATTGAGATTTTAATAAATGAAAATTTAATAGAAAAAAAATTGATTAAACCATTATATTTAAGTTAAGTTAACAAATTATGAATTCTATTGAAGAAAAATGTAAGGCAAAAGGTGTTAGGCTAACAGACCAAAGAAAGATCATTGCTAAAGTAATGTCAGATTCAAAAGAAAAATATGGATCAAAAGATCATCCAGATGTGGACGAGCTTCACAAAAGGGTTAGTGAGATAGATAACAAAATAAGTATCGCAACAGTTTATAGAACTGTAAAGTTATTTGAAGAGTCAGGCATAGTTGAAAAACATGATTTTAAAGGTGGTAAAGCTAGATACGAGCAATCTCCAGATGAACATCACGACCATCTTATAGATGTAAACAGTGGAGAAATTATCGAATTCGTTGATAAGGAAATTGAAAAATTACAAATTGAAGTTGCAAAAAAACTAGGTTACAAATTAATTGATCATAAACTTGAACTTTACTGTTCAAAAATCAAAAAATAAATTGCCAAAAAAAATATTTATTAAAACATTAGGTTGTCAAATGAATGAATACGATAGTAATCGTATTTTAGAATCTCTTAAAAAGATAGACTATGCAAAAACTTCAAATTTAGATGAAGCTAACTGTTATATTTTAAATACTTGTCATATTAGAGAAAAAGCTACAGAAAAAGTTTATCATGATATTGGTAGAGTAAAAAAAAAATTTATCAATAAAAAGAAACCAATAGTTTTAGTTGTTGGATGTGTAGCTCAAGCGGAAAGCGAAGTGTTACTTAAGAGAGAAAAATATGTGGATGCAGTGGTAGGTCCACAATCATATCACAAGATAAATGAAATAATTTCAAATTTTGAAAATAAAAAAGAAAGAATCAACTCAACTGAATTTGATGTTATAGCTAAGTTCGACAATTTTAACTTAATCAAAAATCTTAACAGTAAGATTTCATCTTTTCTTACGATACAAGAAGGATGCGATAAATTTTGTAAATTCTGTGTAGTTCCTTATACCAGAGGTCCAGAATATTCTAGATCATTTTCTGAGGTAATCTCAGAAGCCAAACAATTAGTTGAAAATGGATCGAAAGAGATAACTTTATTGGGACAAAATGTAAATGCTTATAATTTTGAGGGAAAAAAGCTTTCGGATTTATTGCATGCACTAAACAAGATTAAAAATCTTAATAGAATAAGATATACAACCTCGCATCCAAGAGATTTTACCAAAGATCTTATCAAAGCTCATCACGAATGTGAAAAACTAATGCCACTTTTACATTTACCGGTTCAAAGTGGATCTACAAAAATTTTAAAAGAAATGAATAGAAATCATACTATTGAGGAATATCTAAAAATAATTAACAGTCTTAAAAAGATAAATCCTTTAATAAAGTTCTCTAGTGATTTTATAATTGCTTATCCTGGAGAAACAGAAGTAGATTTTGAACAAACTATGCAGTTGATGAAAAAAGTAAATTTTATAAATTCATTTTCATTTGTTTTTAGTGCTAGACCCGGTACCCCAGCTGCATCTTTAAAAAAAATAGAAGATGAAATTGCTAAAAGAAGACTAAAAGTATTTCAAAATTTAGCTGATAAAATAAAAAAAAATTACAGAAGACAACTTGTCAATTCGATCGTAAAAGTATTATTTGAGAATCAAATGAAGGATAAAGATAAATATTTTGGTAGAGACGAGTATAATAATTCAGTAGTTGTAAAATGTGATCATGATTTAAAAGGCAAAATAAAGTTAATTAAGATAAATCATTATAATCAAAATACTTTGTTTGGTGAACTTGTCTATCAAGAAGAACAAAAAGAAGACGCAGCATAAAAATGTCAAAAATTAGTAAGCTAGATCGTAATTTAATTATCAAAAAAATAGACTCTGAAACAATAAATATCCAAATATCTAATAACGAAATGTTGATGTCGATCGTAGGTCAATTTGATCAAAATTTAAGAGAATTAGGACAATTAACAAACACAGATATTTTTTTTCGAGGAAATTCTATAACATGTAAAGGAAAAAGTGCAAATTTAAATGATTTTTCAGAAGCAATAAAATTTTTAATTGAAAAATATCTTTTGACTAATCTTATTGAAAAAGGCGATATAATGTTGTCAGTTAAAAAAAACATGAAACCAAAAGAGTCGAACGTAAAGTCGTTTAAGCAATTGATCAAAACTCCGAGAAAATCGGTAATAGCAAGATCTGAAAAACAATCCGATTATATCAAAGCATTGAAAGAAAATGACATTGTTATGTCACTTGGACCAGCAGGTACTGGAAAAAGTTTTTTAGCAGTTTCTGTTGGCGTTACTTTGTTAATGGAAAAAAAAATAGATAGAGTAATATTGTCTAGACCAGCTGTCGAAGCAGGTGAGAAATTAGGATTTTTACCTGGAGATATGAAAGAAAAAGTCGATCCTTACTTAAGACCTCTTTACGACGCATTATATGAATTATTTGGATCAGAAAAAATCGATAAAAAAATTGATTCTGGCGAAATTGAAATTGCACCTTTAGCTTTTATGAGAGGAAGAACTTTAAAAAATTGTTTTGCAATTTTAGACGAAGCTCAAAATGCCACTGAGACGCAAATAAAGATGTTTCTAACAAGAATTGGAGAAAACTCAAAGTTAGTGGTTAATGGAGATCCTTCTCAAATCGATCTAATTAATAAATCACAATCTGGATTGATTAAATCTAAAAATATTCTAAAGGATTTGAAAGAAATAAAAGTTATAGAATTCGACCATAATGATGTTGTGAGACATCCTCTTGTGTCAAAAATTATCCAGGCTTATCAAAAAAAAAGCACTGATGATAAAAATTAATGTAATTTTAGCTAATACTATTTGGAAAAAATATTTAAGAAATCCACAAAACTTTTTAAATATAAAAGTAAGAAAACTTAATAAAAAAAATAGATCTTATAAAAAAAAAATTTTAAATTGTTCCTTGTTATTATCAGGCACCAAAGAAATAAAAAATCTTAACAAAAAGTTTAGAAAAAAAAATAAGTCAACCGATATCTTGTCTTTCCCTTTTTATGAAAAAAAATTTTTACTAAATATCATTAAAAAGAAAAAAGAAATCTATCTGGGAGATATGATTATTAATATTAATATGATTAAGAAAAAAAATAATTTAACAAAATTTAAAGAAGAATTTAATAAACTTTGGATTCATGGCTTATTGCACTTACTTGGCTTTAATCACAAAAAAAATAAAGATTTTAATACTATGAGCAGGATAGAAAAAAAATATCTTAAGTATATAAATTAAATGTTAAATAAATTTTTAGAAAATAGACTTTTTGTTCTATATTTTTTTCCATTTTTATTGGGAGTTCTGTCTGTTTTTTCATTTCAACCGTTTAATTTTTCAATAATTAATTTTTTTTTACTTCCTATTTTTTTTTATCTTGTAGTCTATGTTAAAAAAAGATCAAAAAGTTTTTACAGAAAAAAACCCTTTCTTAAAAATTTATTTTTACTTGGATTTACTTTTGGTTTTGGTTTTTACTTAAGTGGTGTTTTTTGGATTTCATATTCACTCACTTTTGACAACGAATTTAAATTTTTAATTCCTTTTGCAATTATTTTAATTCCTCTTTTCTTAGCTCTTTTTCTTGGAATAACCATAATTTTTGTTGGACAATTCTTAAGTTATAATTTTACGTCAGTATTATTGTTTTCTGCCTCACTTGCTTTATCAGATTATTTAAGAGGAAAATTATTAACAGGGTTTCCCTGGAATTTATGGGCTTATAGTTGGTCTTGGTTAACTGAAGTTTTACAAATTTTGAATATTATTGGACTCTATACTTTTAATCTTTTGGCTATAACAATCTTTACTTTACCTGCAGTAATTTTTTTTCAAGATAGTCTTAACAAAAAAATTTTTATAATTAGTTCATGTTTTTTATTTATATTTTCTCTATTTATTTATGGTACTTTTACAATAAATAAGAATAAAGGTCTTCTAAACTCAATCTCTGAAAAAGATAAATTTTATATCAAAGTAATCTCTCCAAATTTTGAGCTAAAGTATTATTCATCCACAGAAGAAATAAGAACAAAATTACAGAAATTAATCAGATATAGCGACCCAGATCCAAAAAAAAGACACTTTTTATTTGGCCAGAAGTAGTTTTTACTGGTTATAGTTACGATGAAATCTCTAATTTTTTTAACTCTGCAAAAAACAATTTTAACAAAAATCATCTCATCTTGTTTGGTATAAATACCAAAGATAAAAAATCTGATAAATACTTTAACAGTTTAGTTATTACTAATAATAAGTTTGAGATTTTACAAAAATATAACAAAAAAAAATTAGTTCCATTTGGAGAATTTTTACCATTTGAAACATTCCTTAATAAACTAGGTTTTAAAAAAATAACTGAAGGAAATTTTTCTTTTTCAAATGGCGCAGAACAAAAAAATATTTTAATTGATAATTTAAATATACTACCATTAATATGTTATGAAATTATTTTTACAGAATTAATTCAACAAGGAAGTAAAAATACAAATTTGATAATTAATATCTCAGAAGATGGATGGTTTGGCGAGTCAATAGGACCACATCAGCATTTTGCAAAGGCAATTTTTAGGTCAATTGAAGCCAATTCATTCCTAGCAAGGTCAGCAAATAAGGGGATAAGTGCAATTATTAACAATAAAGGTGAAATAATTAAAAAATTAAATACCAATGAGGCAGGAAACATCGAAATTGACATTCCGATAATTAAAACCAAATATAAAAATAAAAATGATTTGATATTTTTTGCTCTTTTATTTACATATCTAGTTATCTTTTTAATTTTTAAAATTAGAATAAATGAAAAATAAAAATTATTTATTTACAAGCGAGTCAGTTTCTGAAGGACATCCAGACAAGGTATGTGATAGAATTTCTGATATGGTGGTAGATACTTACCTTTCAGCTGATCCTTTTTCACGTGTTGCTTGCGAAACTCTAACGACAACGAATAAAGTCGTTTTAGCAGGAGAGGTAAGAGGTCCAAAGATAGATAAAGATGAAATTATAAATAAAGTTCGAGAATGTATAAAAGATATTGGTTACGATCAAAAAGGTTTTAGTTGGAAAACTGCAAACATTGAAACATTTTTACATGAGCAATCTAGCGATATCGCTATGGGGGTAGACTCAAAAGATAATAAAGATGAGGGAGCTGGTGATCAAGGAATTATGTTTGGATATGCATGCAAAGAAACAGAAGATTTAATGCCAGCACCGATACATTTTTCTCATAAAATATTAAGATTAATGGCTGAAGATAGGAAGAAAGGAACTCTTAAAGGTATCGAACCAGATTCAAAAAGTCAAGTTACTATGATGTACCAAAATGACAAACCTCACAAAGTTACATCTATAGTTATATCAACACAACATTCAAAAGATATTAAACAAGATGAAGTTAAAAATTTAGTTTTACCATATATTAAAAAATCTATTCCAAATGAATATTTAGGTGATCTGAGTCCTGAAGAGATCTATATAAATCCAACTGGACAATTTATTATTGGAGGACCCGATGGGGACAGTGGTTTAACTGGAAGAAAAATAATTGTAGATACATACGGTGGAGCTGCACCACATGGTGGTGGAGCTTTTTCTGGAAAAGATCCAACAAAAGTTGATAGATCAGCAGCTTATGCAGCAAGATATCTTGCAAAGAATATTGTATCAGCTGGTGTCTCTAGCAAATGTCTAATACAACTTGCCTATGCTATAGGAGTTTCAAAGCCGCTATCAATTTACTTAAAATTAGCAGATGGTGATGAAAATAAGGTGGAGACTATAAAAAAAATAATTAACCAAAATTTTGATTTATCACCTAGAGGTATTAGAGAAATGTTAAAGTTAAATAATCCTATATATGAGATTACTTCAGCTTATGGGCATTTTGGGAGAAAACCATCAGATAAAGGTGAATTTACTTGGGAAAAAACAGATAAAGCAAGTTTATTTAAGTTGTAATCTTGAAAAAACCATAATTTTCAATTAAATAGTTACTATATTTGGAGACTATCGAAATGGGCTTTTGCCCATTTTTTTTTAGGAGTATTTTAAATGTTAAATAGAGGATTAGATAAACAAGAATTATTAAGGATCGTTGACGCGGTTGCTAATGAGAAATCTATAGATAAAGAATTGGTTATAGGTTCAATGGAAAGCGCAATACAAAAAGCTGCCTTAACAAAATTTGGTAATGACAATAATATCGAGGTAATTATAGATAGAGAAAGCGGAGATATTAAAATTCAAAAAGTTTTGGTTGTGGTGGATAATGTCGAAGACTCTGCAAGAGAGATTACAATAGACGAAGCAAAAAAAATTAATTCAAATAAAGAAAATTTAAAGGTAGGAGATAAAATTTTTGAAGAATTACCCCAAATTGATTTTGGAAGAATAGCAGCTCAGAGTGCAAAACAGGTTATAAGCTCAAGAGTAAGAGAAGCAGAAAAGAATAGACAGTACGAAGATTTTATTGATAAGCAGGGTCAAATTTTAAGTGGTATTATAAAAAGACTTGAATATGGAAATGTAATTATTGATTTAGGAAGAGCGGAAGGAGTAATTAAAAAGGATGAGCTTATTCCAAGAGAAATTTTAAAAACTGGAGATAGGGTAAAAGCATATTGTTACGAAGTTAAAAAAGAAATAAAAGGTCATCAAATTTTTCTTTCTAGAGCTCATCCCCAATTTCTTGCGAAATTATTCTTTCAAGAAGTTCCAGAAATTTATGAGGGCACAATTGAGATTAAGTCTGTGGCTAGGGATCCAGGGAGCAGAGCGAAAATTTGTGTCCACTCTCAAGACTCTTCAATCGACCCAGTTGGAGCTTGTGTAGGTATGAGAGGTAGTAGAGTACAAACTATAGTAAATGAATTACATGGTGAAAAAATTGATATTATTAAATGGACAGAAGATTTACCTACTTTAATTTCGGAGTCTCTCTCACCTGCCGAAATCCAGAAAGTTCTTATTGATCAGGATAATAAGAGAATTGACATTATATTAACAGAAGAAAATTTAAGTAAAGCAATTGGTCGTAGAGGACAAAATGTAAGATTGGCTTCAAAATTAACAAATTACGAAATAGATATTCTTACAGATAAAGAAGACTCTGAGAGAAGGCAGACAGAATTTAAGGAAAGAACTGAAACATTAATTAAAAATTTGGAAGTCGACGAAACTCTTGGACAGCTTTTAGTATCAGAAGGCTTTCTTACAATTGAAGATATTGCTCAGGCTACGCCTGAAGATATTTCAAAAATTGATGCAATAGATGAGGAAACCTCGAAAGAATTGATTAACAGATCAAAAGAAACCTTAATTAAGGAGAAGGAAGCAGTGTCTGAGAAACTCAAAGAACTTGGAGTAGAAGAATCTTTAATTAATTTAAAAGGTATGACACAAGGAATGCTTGTTATATTAGGTCAAAAAAATATAAAAAAATTAAGCGATTTTGCAGATCTTTCATCTGATGAATTAATTGGTG
>MDTA01105291.1_pt1 | contig 10947 bp, 8 predicted proteins | sample 811151 | NCBI WGS metagenome assembly MDTA01 (sample SAMN05326648, study PRJNA326480) | marine metagenome | isolation source: seawater | place: Indian Ocean: South | collected 2010 | reverse complement strand
GGGATGTTTGGTAAAAAAATAAAAATTATAAAGCTTAGATCAATGATTATTAATGCGGAACATGCTGGCGCCCAATGGGCAAAAAAAAATGATAACAGAATAACTTCAATTGGCAAAATACTTAGAAAATCTCGAATTGATGAATTACCTCAACTTATATCTGTGCTCAAAGGAGAGATGAGCCTAATTGGTCCAAGACCAGAAAGGCCAGAATTCAATAAAGTTCTTAAAGGAGAAATACCATATTACGGAATGAGAAGTTTGTTTAAACCAGGACTAAGTGGATGGGCACAAGTTAATTATCCATATGGTTCTTCTTTATTAGATTCAAATAATAAATTAGGGTATGATTTATATTATATTTGCAATTATTCACTCCACCTGGATCTTTTGATTTTATTTAAAACGATGCGTACGGTATTTAGTGGTAAGGGATCGACACCTAACTAATTAAATTATAATCTTTTTATAAGTTAAAGATCTCTTGGATATCCTTTTCTGAAAGGGAAACTGGATTATTTTTTAATCTTTCTAGGTTGACATCATTAGCTATTTCTCTTCTAGCTGATTTTGATGAGAGCCCGAGTTTTTCCATCGAAAACTCTAAACCTAAATTTACTAAAAGTTTATTCAACTCAATTAATAATCTGTCTTCCTTAATATCTAATAAACTCAGAATTTCAGTTAATGAATCTCTAAATCCTTCATAACTTTTTAGATTTAATTTATTAATATCAAAAGTATTTAAATGAATTTCAAAAATCTTTGGCAAGGTTAGCCAAACGGCATGTCCATGAGGTATCCCATATTTACTTGTAAAAGAATATGAAAAAGCATGGGGTGATGTGGTTTTAGAAATATTAATAGCTTTCCCAGCTAAATTTGCAGCAAACATAAATTTTTGATAATCATTTTTTTCCGCATCGCCAGCAACAACTTTTGGGAGAAACTTATATAAAGTTGGGATAGCCTTCCTTGAATATGATCTGCTTTCCTTATTGCTTCCGGCAGCCCAATGACTTTCAATAGCCTGTGCAAGAGCATCTAAACCATTAAATGCTTTCTGTTTTGGAGAATTACTAATAATCAGTTCACTATCCAAAATAGCCATATCTGGAGTTAAAAAATCAGCACTAACAGAGTATTTAATTTTTTCTAGATATACAACTGCAAAATGAGTTGATTCGCTTCCAGTACCCGCAGTAGTTGGGATTGAGTAGTGGGGTATTTTAGAACTAATAGGTTTTTGTATCCCCATAACAATATTTTTTGGATTTTGATTAGGAGCTAAAAATGCCAAAATAAGTTTTGAAATATCTATTACACTCCCTCCTCCAATTGAGACAACTGCATCAATATTATTTATGCGTGCAATTGATGTTCCTTTTAAAGCATCTTCGAATTTTGGATTAACATCAAAATCTTTGAATCTTATTACGTTAAATAGGTCAAACATGGGAGCTAATGCTTCCTCAGCTCCAGAGGATTTAAAAGAATTTTTTCCAGTTACAAGGAGTATATTACTAACTTTTTTATCAGAAAGAAGCTTAATTAACTTAGAGATAGATCCAAGACCAGAAATTAGTTTTTGGGACATTTAAATATCTTGGATAAGAGTTTTCATTAGTGCAATTTTGTTTTGATTTGGAGTTGTAGTAGGTCTTCCAATATTTTCTCTATGACCAGGACGAACTAATACCTCTATAAAAGAGGTGGATTTAGAGCTTTTTGCTTTATTTATCACATTAATAAAAGTTTTTTCATCCTTCACAGTTTGAGAATATCCATAACCAAGAGAGGTAGCAACTTGACTCAAAGATATTTTCTGAGCGACTGTTGGTTGCCCTCCAACTGATTCATGACAACCATTGTTAAAAACAATATGAATAAGATTCGGCAAATGTCTTGTACCACTAATGGCCATAGAACCCATATGCATTAATGATGCACCATCACCATCGAAACAATAAACGGGACGATCTTTTTGGTTTATTGAAATACCAGTAGCAATTTGTGAGGCATGTCCCATACCTCCAACGCACAAAAAATCTCTCCCATGACCAAGATTATTATTAGCTCTGTATTCGAATAATTCTCTTGATAGCATTCCAGTAGTGCAAACAATAATTGCATTTTTTTCACATTCATTAGTTGCTATTTCCACAGCATATTCTCTTTCGAGTTTCAAATCTTTATGAGGCGAATCATTTAGTTTCTTTTTATAGCTCTGGAAAGTTCCCTTCCTTACAAGAATACAAGCTGGCTTCTTATTTTTATTACAAGTTTCAAGTTGGGCAAGTATTGAACTCAGTATCTCAGTTTGGCTCATTTTAGAATCGATAATTGTATAAGGTATATCCATCGTCTTCAACAACTCAGGAGTAACTCTTCCTTGATGAATATGTTGAGGCTCATCTTTAACTCCTGGCTCACCACGCCATCCAATTAATAAAAGAATAGGTATTGAATAGACTTCAGGGCTAGCAAGAGATAGCAAAGGATTAACGGTATTTCCTAATCCTGAATTTTGCAAATAAACTAAAGGTACTTTACCTGAGGACAAGTGATGTCCGATTGCTAAACCTACTGATGCGCCTTCATTTGCAGCAATAATATGATTATCTGAAGGAAAAACATCATCAACATAAGCACAGAAATCTTTTAATAAAGAATCTGGGACTCCTGAATAAAAATTTACGTTATTTTCTTTAAGAAAATCTACGAGAACTGCAGGTTCAAGCATTTTTAGTACCAGGAATAATTTCTAAAATATCTTTAATAGACATACAATACTCTCTTGCTTCAAAGGCCCTTTTATTTCTCAAGATTGACTCAGCTGTTTTGTACATTGCGGGGTAAGCAGCTCTAAGCATATGGTTAGCATAAATGACTATATTTACTCCTGCCGCTTCAAACTCTGACTCGGTTATTTTATCAAAAGATGAGGGGACCACAATTAATGGGCGACCTTTACCAAATTCTTTATAGTATTCGCAGAATTCTAATATTTCAGCACCATCAGATTTTCTAGAGTGGATCATTATTCCATCAGAGCCTGCCTCTAAATAAGCTCTACATCTATTTAGAGCGTCATCCATTCCTTGTTCCAGAATAAGACTTTCGCATCTTGAAATAATCATAAATTCATCGCTTACCTGCGAATTCTTTCCAACTCTAATTTTGCTACAAAAATCCTCTATTGTATCCTGTTGTTGGGGAACATCAGTCCCAAATAATGAATTCTTTTTTAATCCTATTTTATCTTCAATTACAACCGCAGAAACACCAAGTCTTTCTAAATTTTTTACTGTATAAGCAAAGTGTTCTGGTTTACCTCCTGTATCACTATCGTAAATCATCGGTTTAGTAGTGACGTTAAAAATTTGATCAACAGAGTTAGCCCTGCTACTTGGATCAACCGCCTCGATATCTGGCATACCCTTAGCTGTTGAATCTGTTAAACTACTTGACCACACACCATCAAAACTATGTTTACCATTTTCGTCTTCAATTTCTAAGTCTTCTGCAATAAGACTAGATAAACCATTGTGGGTTTCAAGTATTCTTATCAGAGGTTTCGCATTCAATAATCTTCTTAGTTGAGCTCTTCTTCTATCAGGCGTGGTTCCTATCTCTTTTTGAGCATTAATTAGTTGGGTTGAGGAAATCCCAGAGGTATATGGGACTTCTATAAGTTCTCCATTCCATTTCTTCAAAGTCTCCTTTACCTGTGATCTGATTTGCGATTGCACTCCAATTTTCCAATCATCACCATGAACTACTATATCTGGCCTAATTTTTTCTAAATTAGGTCGATAATCTAAAGTTTCTTGGGGTACAACTTTATATACCTGTTTCATATTCGAAATAACTATTTTTCTTTGCTCAAAAGTTAAAAAAGGTAGTCTCTTATAGGATGCAATCGCTTTATCTGTAAGCAAGCCAACAATCACTTTTCCATATTTTGATGCCTCTTCCAAAATATTTATATGTCCAGGATGCATTAGATCAGCACTAATACCGACGTAGACAACTTTATCTTGCATGAAATTATTTATTATTCTTACTAATCTAAAATATTAAAGATCATGATGGGTTTAGTATTAAAAGTATTACTAAAAATCTAATTCATTTTAAAGCAATAGATGTTCTAAATCTTTAAAAAATTTTTCAGATTTTTTTTCAAAATAAAAACTAGATCTTAATAAATATTCAAGCCCTAAAAAATTATATGCACCTCTTAAAGAGGGCATATCTCTATGATAATTATAATTTTTATTTTCTTTCCTCCAATGCCCATAAGTCTCAGTTAGGTATAAATCTGAATTGTCTGGAATTTTTATTTTAAGATCATAAACTTGATAATTTTTTAATTTGAATAAACTATTCTCCCAAAGTAAACTTGAAGTTCCATGATAAATCTTATTTTCCAAAATATAATGCAAAAAAATATCAATATTTAACCCTCTTGAATGAATAAGTCTTAAATATATTGGTTTAGTGCAGTTTTGATAATTATTTAAAAAGATTTTTTGATACTCAATCCTAGAAATTGAAAAACAACTAGATTGTTCAACGAATTTTTTAAATTTGTTTATTGAAAAATCAGTTTCCATTATTCCTATATCAATATCAAGATCATGTTTCAAAAAAGAACTTTCTCTAACAAATCCTAATAAAGTTCCTGAGATAGGGAACCAATCTATATTGAAGTTATCCAAAAAAACCTTTAAATCAAAAAAAGTATCTTTAGCATTTTTAAAGCTAATTTTATTATTTTTTTTTGAACTAAATTTTTTAACTGGAAGTTGTAATTTTTTAGATTTTTTTAATATATTTTTTAATTCAAAATAGGAATTCCTAAATTCATTTAACAGTGAATGTTTAATATTTGAATCATTGTAAAAATTATTTATTTCATAAGCCATCAACCTAAGCAAATCGAATTTAACGTATATATTTTCCTTAACTTTTATAAGACGATAAAGTTTTCTTTTTAGAAAAATTATCATTTCTTTATCCAATTCATAGGAAAAATCGTACATAAAATCAATCAATAAATAAGGACAAAGATTGCTAATTTTTAAAAACCAAAATATCCTTCTTAATTCATTCTTGAGATCATTACCAAAAAGAATTCTTTCAAAAACAAAATTACTAATTCTAAAATTAAATAATAATATAAAAGTTATAAACCAACTTAAAAGTGAAATTAACAGCCTAAAAAATAAATTATATTTTCTATTTAATAAGTTATGAATTAATAGATTCTTTGAAAAATTAAACATATTTTCTTAAATTTACAATAATAATTAATTATCTTGATCTAAAGAATTTAAGTTATTTATAAAATCCAGAAATCTCTTCTCAATCAAATTACTTTTTAAAACAAAATAAAGAAATATAAATTCCTTGAATACTATTGAAATCATAAATAATGACCAAACAATAATTAGTACATTATAAGGAACACCAATAATTTCTAAAATAAATAAAATAGAAACAAAAGCGAGGTAAGTTACATGTCTAAAAAAGTGTTTAGCAAACGATTTTAAATTTAAAAGAAGTGAAATAGCAATATTTTTTTGTTTAATTGAATCATCATCAAGAATTCTTAAACCGAGGTTATTGATATTTTTAGAATTAAAATATTTTTTAAAATTATATTGATTAAAATCATTTTTATTTACAAGACTAGAAGTTATTGATGTTATTAATCTATTAACTGGATTGAAGGTAGCAAAACTTGAAATAAATGCAATTAATAATAAGTAATTTTTATAATCATCAATAGATCGAGAGTAATAAATACTGACTGACATTATTATCGCAGGCATCGTAACAAAGTGTGCAAATTTATCAAGAAAGACTCCTTGTAAGCTTGCCATTTTATTTGCTCTTGCTATCTCTCCATCTACACAATCAAGAACATATGCAAAATGCAGAAAAATAATCCCTATAAAGTAATAAATCCTAGTAGTGGAATTTCCTATTAAAGTGCAGGCTAAAATACCTACCACTATTTGTAAAAGAGTTATAAAGTTTGGTGTAATTTTAGTATTGATTAATGCCCAACTAATTCTTGTTGAAACTGGACGGTAAAAATTACTAAGAAATGGGTCAATAAGTATTTTTTCAGGGGGGAAGGCTACCCTTACAAAATTATTAAAACTACTAAATTTGCTTTTTTTCTTTATCATATTTTATTAGAAAATTTTTAAAACTATAATAATTACTTATCCAATTAATTATTTTTATTTAGAATTATACATTACGTCATAAATAAATTTTTATATTGGAAATAAATTTAAAAATTATAGTTTTTTGCATTTGTATAAGAAACTTAATAGAGTATTATTAAGATAGATAAAGTTAATAAGTGATTAAAATTCTAAATAGAAATAGTTTTAACGAAAGCAAGAAATTCATAAAAAAATCTATACCTTTTTCTTTACCTATTTTTTTGGGAATAATATTTAGACTTACATCTATATCGTTATTTATCATCCCCATTCAGGCAATTAATTCAGTTTCTCAAAAAACATTATCTTCAAAATTAAAAAACTTATTTCAAATATTAAATATACCTATACCAAATGATAATCAGCTTTTTACGTTTTTCTCATTAATAATTCTTTTAGCCTTGATAATCCTATTTTTATCAAAAATTTTCAAAGATATCTCAATTTCGAATATAAAAAATAAAATATCTTCAAAATTTAAAATTGCTAATAAAAAAATAAATAATGAAAAGCTTAAAGAAAAATTTAAAAAAGTTGATTATTACATACAAACTTCTGAAAATATTACTTTTTGCCTGATCCTTATACTTCTTATTATTTTCTTTGATCTTCAAATCGCAATAATTACTTTGGGCGGAGGTTATGTCTATTTTATGATTCTCAAAAATATTTTCATAAAAAAAACTACTAAAAGAACCTCCAAGAAGAAAAAAAATTCAGGAATTATTAATTTGAAATATTTATTTTTTAAATTTTGTAATATAACTTTCAAAGATAAAAAACTTTCTAATTCACTTTTTAGCGCAATAATAATGTTTTTAATTTTACTTGCAGTTTACAACAGAGCAGATCCCACAATTTCGATAATTTTCGTATTTCTTGTTCGAATATTTCAAAACCAAATGTTCCAAGGCATCAATCAGTATATCGCAAATAATAAATAAGAAAAGCATAATTTAAGAAAAATTCTGATTACTTTTTATTTACCTATCGCAAGATTTTTAACTTAGGAATTGTTCATAATTTGCCGTAATTCAAAATTGATGTCTTTGAAGCAAAGGCCAAGATAAATATTATTAATTTCATCTCAATTTAATAAAAATAAATTTAAAAGAATTAATTTATAATTTTAAAGCATCTGTTAATGAATCTACAATTAAATCTTGATCATCTTCTTTAAGTAAAGGATGCATTGGAAGACTTAAAACTTTATTTACAATATTCTTTGCATTTTCAAGTTTCTTAGATTTATAAATTTTCCTATCTAATACTTTATGTAAAAAATTCTCTTTTTTATTTAAAGCAACTTGTTCTGAGAGTAATGAGGGATAATGAACCGCTGTAGGAATACCTTTTTTATTCAAATAATTAATTATTTCATTTTTTGATTCAAGCTGTATAGTATATTGTGCATATACACTAGTGTTGTAAGGCTCGATAAAAGGAGTTTCATTGAAACCTTTTAGTCTTAGTTTTTCGGTATATTTTTTACCAATTTGTTCTCTCAATAAAACCTCTCTATCAAATATTCTTAATTTAGATAAAAGGATTGCCGCTTGAATTGTATCTAAGCGACCATTTAATCCTATCTTATGGTGACTATATCGTTTATCTTGTCCATGCAATGATATTTGTCTCATGGAATTAGCTAAAGAATCATTATCCGTAAAACAAGCTCCAGCATCTCCATAACCTCCCAAAGGTTTTGAGGGGAAAAAACTAGTTACGCCAATAGTTGATAATCCACAACTCCTTGTGTCATAGTGTTTAGATCCAAATGATTGAGCGCCGTCTTCAATTACGGGTAGATCATATTTATTTGCTATTAAATTAATAGCTTTAAAATTAGCAGGTTGTCCATAAAGGCTAACTGGTATTATTGCTTTGGTTTTTCGAGAAATTGCAGCTTCTATTTTTTCTGGATTCAAATTATAAGTATACTTTTCTATATCCACAAAAACTGGTTTCGCTCCAGTAAGTAATATTGTTTCCGCAGTTGCAAAAAAAGAAAAAGGAGTAGTTATTACTTCATCTCCTTGTTTTATACCTAAAGCCATTAAGGCTATTAATAGAGCATCCGTACCGCTTGATACGCCAATACAATGCTTAACACCAACATATTCGGCTAGTTTTTTCTCAAGTTCCTTAACTTCATTACCTAAAATATATTTACCATGGTCTAAAACCAATTTAATTCTTCGTTCAATATCTTCTCTTAAGGTAGTATTATCATCTATTAATTGGTTTTGTTGAGCTTTAAGATCAATAAATTCCATGATTAATTTTTAAGATGGGTTGATAAAAGAAACAATATTTTCATTGGAAGATTCATAGGCAGCCATAATTAATTTTAAATTCACTAATCCTTCTTCTAAAGAAAATAAGTTTTCCTTACCATTAATAAGGGTATCTAATATTTTCTGATAAAAGTAATAATGTCCCGATCCATAAACCGAATCAACCTCATAATTAACTTCATCCAATAAATTATCCTCATCGCTTTGTTCTTCAAACATCCATTTTTCAATTTTATTTAAAGCTATTCCGCCAATTTTTACAGTACCTTTTTCACCTAAAATAGTTATGGATCCTTCTAAATTCTTTGGATAAGTCAACATCGTAGAAGATAGATTCCCTAATATACCTTTTTCAAATTCAAAATTCATAACCGCAGTATCCTCCATTTCTATTTTTCGATTCAAGGTATTACAGAAAGCACTAACTTTTTTAACCTTACAATTAGAAAGATAAGAAATTAAATCAACATAATGACAAGATTGATTTAAAAGGGCACCTCCATCAAGCTTATTTGTACCTCGCCATGAATCTTGATCGTAATAGGATTGTGGCCTTTGCCAAAAAACATTTGAAGATATTAAAAATAATTTTCCAAATCTTCCATTTTCAATTTGTTTTTTTACGAGCCTAACTGTTGGATTTAATCTATTCTGCAAAACTATAAACAACTTCGCTTTACTTTCTTTAAAGCAATTACAAATTTCATATCCATCTTTTAGAGAGGTAGCTAAAGGCTTTTCAGTGCAAACATTAATACCTAAATTACCTGCTTTAATAGATTGCTGCGCATGAAAACCACTTGGAGTGCATAGAACTATTAGATCAATATCAATTTTCCCTATTGAAATTTCATTAAGTAAATTATCATAATCGTTAAAATTTCTAATTTTCCTAGATTGATTTAAATCTGATAGTTGTAATTCAGAAATAAATTTATTAGTTTTATTTAGTTTTTCATTATCATTATCACAGATGGCTTTTAAACAGATTTGGTCTTGGAGTTTAAAAATATTAGTAAGATGCTTTTCACTTATTCTTCCGCAACCTACTAATGCGACATTAACTATGTGATTTTTCAATATAAAAAATTAAACTAAAGTGAATTTTACATTATAAAATATCAAAATATTTTTATTTAATCTAAACATTTATAATGTTTATATTCTTTCAATTCTATCATCCATTGGGAATAAGTATTTTAAATCAAAAATGACATAGTTCTCTTCACAATACTTTAAAATTCCTTCAATGCCTATATCTAAGAAACATTTATGGGGTACAGCAATAAAGATTGCTGAGTATTTCTTATTTGGGATCTTATTAAAAACATCAATATCATAATATTCTGATGCCTCTTCGGGAAGTACCCAAGGATCATATACTTCTACTTTGCAACCAAATTCTTTTAATTCATCTACAACTTTTACAACTCCAGTATTTCTTATATCAGGGCAATTTGCCTTGAACGAAAAGCCCATGATCAGAATATTTGTCTTTTTGATAGGTATTGATTTTTTAACCATTTTTTTTATGAGTAGAGAAGCAGTAAATACTCCCATAGAATCATTTATTTTTCTTCCAGCTAATATTATGTTTGGTTTATAACCAACCTGTTTTGACTTAAAGGTCAGATAATACGGATCAACTCCAATACAATGACCTCCCACAAGCCCTGGATAGAATTTCATAAAATTCCACTTTGTACTTGCTGCTTCTAATACTTCTTTTGTATCTACTCCAATTCTCTCAAAAATTTGTGCTAATTCATTAACTAAGGCAATATTTAAATCTCTTTGGGTATTTTCTATAATCTTTGCAGCTTCTGCTGTTTTAATGGAACTGGCGGAATATGTTCCAGCATTAATTATTGATCCATAAAGATTATCTACCCATAATCTTGTCTTCTCATCACTACCGCTGGTTACTTTTTTTATAGTGGAAAGTCTATGCTCCTTATCTCCAGGATTTATCCTTTCGGGGCTGTAACCATAGTAAAAATGATTATTTGACTTTAAGTTTGAATATTCCTCAATTAAGGGAATGCATACTTCCTCTGTTGCTCCAGGATATACCGTACTTTCAAAAAGTATGATGGGCGTTTTTTCTGTATTTGGATTCTTTAAATTATTACTTTTTAAGCATTTACCAATACAAATACTTGCTGACCTTAATGGGCCCAAATCTGGCTCTTTTAATGAGTCAATTGGTGTAGGAACAGTAACTATAAAAACATCTGAATCTGAAATAAAGTTTGAATCAGTAGTGAATTCTATCTTTTTAAGCAGTAATTTTTCTTCTTCGGATAGTTCTAAAGTAGAGTCTATGCCATTTCTCAAATCAGAAATTCTTTTTTCATTAATATCAAAACCAAATATTTTCCTATTGATATTGGCACCAGATTTTACGC
>MDTA01046213.1_pt1 | contig 10947 bp, 10 predicted proteins | sample 811151 | NCBI WGS metagenome assembly MDTA01 (sample SAMN05326648, study PRJNA326480) | marine metagenome | isolation source: seawater | place: Indian Ocean: South | collected 2010 | reverse complement strand
GTTGTTCACCAAAATATCGAGTTTCTTTTCCCGGGCTTTCATCTCGGAGATAAACTGTGCTCTGCCTTCCGACGTCGAGAGATCCACAGGCAGCGCAATACACTCTCCCTTTTCGCTCAGTTCGTCCGCCGTTCGCTGACAGGCCTCCTCTTTTCGGGCAGTGATGTAGGTCTTTACGCCGTTTTCAACATACGCCTCGGCGATCATCCGACCAATGCCCCGCGACCCTCCGGTAACGACCGCCACCTTACCGGCCACGTTAAATAACTCGTTAATTGAGACACCCATCAGTCTGTCACCTCACCTTTGATAATCAGTTCACACATTTGCTGGAGCACAAATGCTTTCTTCAGAAACCCGGCGAAACGCTCATCTTTGGTGTGCCCGTGGTAGTAGCGATAGTAAATCTGCTGGCCGATCACACACAAACGGAACAGGCCGAAGCAAAAGTAGAACGGGAAATTATCGACGGAGAGACCGGTTTTTTCCTGAAATCGCTGAATGATTTCCCGACGCGTTGGCGCGCCTTCAATGTCAGATGGCATGGTACGCGACTCCCTGAAAAAATCCGGATCAGAAACCTGCACCCAGTAGCCCAGAGTACAACCCAGATCCATCAGTGGATCCCCGACCGTGGCCATTTCCCAATCCAGCACGCCGATAACCTCAAGCGGGTTATCGGCGCTGAAGATCACGTTATCCAGCTTGTAATCATTGTGAATCACGCTGGCCTTGCCACTTTCGGTAGGCATGTTGTCGTGCAGCCACTGCATGGTCGCGCCAACGTCAACGGTATCCGGCGTCGCAGAGTCGGCCCAGCGACGACACCAGCCATCAATCTGGCGGCGCACATAGCCCTCTGGTCGCCCAAAGCTATCCAGACCGGCGGCAACCAGATCCACCGAATGGAGGTCCGCAAGCACATCAAAAAAATTCAACAATTGCTGTCGTACCTGAATCGGGCTTAACTGAAGGCCGGCAGGATACTCGCGACGAATCACCAGACCCTCAATGCAGTTCATGAGGTAAAAATCACAGCCAATAACATCGTGATCATCGCAGAAATGTTCCGGCACAGGCCCGAAGGCAAACACGTCTTTCAGAGCAGATAGAATTCGATACTCCCTGGACATGTCGTGGGCCGATTTAACCTTACTGCCAAACGGCGGACGCCGCAGTACCCACCGTTGACTGCCGGCAGACAGCAAGTAAGTCAAATTTGAGTGTCCGCCCGGGAACTGTGCGACTTTCAGGGTCTTTGCCACCGGACCGAGTACCGGTTCTAGATAATCGCGCAGCCGGTCGGTATCAAGTTCCTCGCCGGCACGAATGTCACCGGCTCGATCAATCAGGTCCACACTAGACAATTTTGATTTTCCTCATTGTTTAGCGGAAGGTTATCAGATGTTGCTTACCTTGGCGCTCCAAATGAGGCATGCTGTTGAATTGGAGCAGGGAGACTCTACCACCACCATAGCGAACCCTGGTAACGGAGCTGTTGTGCACCATCCAGTTGGTTGCGATCGCCTGCTGATCGGAAAACCCGAGCACACGTTGCAGCGCCGTGGCGATCACGCCACCTGAGGTAGAAACAAGAACCTTGCGGCCGCCGGTGTTAGCTGCCATGATCTTTTCTACAGACTCAAAGACTCGCCGTTTGAAGTCTCCCCAGTATTCGAATCCCTTATCGCAATCCTGAGGTTTAAGTTCATCCCGGATCCAGCAAGCGGAGGCGGCTTCCAGGACAGATTGAAAGATTTTGTTGTCCTTGATTGGCCACGCATCAGGAAGCGTGACGCCCTCCCGCTCGGCGTGATCGCGCAGATAAATATGGATCAGCGGGTCTCCATGGTACTCATTTAGAGATTCCATGCGCTGCGGAGCCACCTGATCCTTGACCACTGAAGCCAATTCGGTGGCCGTTTCTCTTTGTCTTCGCAAAGTCCCTGAGTAGATGGCCTGAAAATACTCTCCTGTTTCCAGCCAGTGCTTGGCAAGCTCGCGTACCTGCTCGAAGCCGCGCTCGCTCAGTGCATCATAGGAAGCTGCACCGAACGAGGCTTGTCCGTGGCGGACAAAGACCAACTCACTCATTAGGCGTGAATTTTTTTAGAGCGTGGCAAAGCGCTGAGTATGATAATCGCCATCGCCATACGCGAGATCCAGGGCGGTTGCCCGCTTGAACAGATGACCAACATCAAGCTCTTCAGTCATGGCAATACCACCGTGGATTTGTATCGCCTCCTGACCAACGCTTTTGATGGCTTTCCCGACGCGGCTTTTCGCTGCAGCGACGGCTTTGGCCTTCTCAACGGAAGAATCGTCACTGTCCAAAGACATTGCCGCCATGATTACGATTGAACGGGTCAACTGGCACTGAATAAACATGTCAGCCATCCGATGCTGCAAAGCCTGGAAAGTGCCAATAGCGGTGCCGAATTGCTTCCGGGTTTTGCTGTATTCAACAGTTTTATGAAGCAGCACTTCAAGGGCTCCCACGGCTTCAGCACTGACGCCAACAATTGAGCGGTTCAGAGCGGATTCAATACCCGGCAGAGCGGAACCTGCTTCGCCTAACCGATTGTTCGCTGCGACAGAAACTTGGTCCAACATGACTTCAGCAGCTTGCTTACCGTCTACCGTGCGGTATTTTCTGATTTTCACACCGGGCGACCCTGCTTCGACTGAGAATACGGAGATGCCCTCGACGTCCCGCATCTCCCCCGACTCACGGGCGCTCACCAGCAACGTGTCGGCATTCGGGCCGTTTTCGACAGCGATTTTCGTGCCGTTAAGTGTGATGCGATCCCCATCAGCAGTGGCTGTGGTAGCAACACTGGCTGGATTGTAGCGGCCATTTGGCTCGGCCAGTGCCGGTGCGATCTGCAACTCGCCACTAATAATGCCTCCGAGCAGTTTTTCTTTCTGCGTACCAGTGGCCAGGTTTGCAACGAGCGATCCGCCCAGTACTGCGGTGGCCGTATAGGGTTCAACAAGATTGGCTTTACCAAACTCCTCCATGATCACCATCAGGTCGACTGCAGACCCTCCGAGCCCGCCATCTTCCTCGGTAAATGGCACAGCCAGCCATCCCAACTCCGCGAACAGCTGCCAGTTGTCTGCGCTATAGCCTGTTTCCGAGCTGATTATCTTATTTCGCGTGTCGAAGTCATAGCTCTTCTGTACAAATTTCTGCACGGAGTCCTGCAGCATCTGCTGTACTTCTGTATAGGAAAAATCCACGTTTAAAACCTCTGCAATAGGTGGCCATCTGACCATCCCTTCTCGCTTAATCTGTCAATTAAAGACCCAGTACCGCTTTGGTAATGATATTGCGCTGAATTTCATTAGAACCACCAAAGATCGAGAGCTTGCGGTTATTGAAATAGGTCAGTGCCGCTGACGCAGAATCGCCCGGACCAATCGCATCGCCATCAAATCCGGATTCGAACTGCTCGGGCACAAACGGAAGACAGTTGTAACCGGCCAGCTCGACGAACATTTCATCCATTTTCTGTGCCAGTTCAGTTCCGACTATTTTCAAAATCGAAGATTCGGGTCCCGGAGCTTTGCCCACACTCAACGCGGCCAGCGTTCGAAGTTCAGAGTATTCAAGAGCTTGCAACTCAATCTCAATTTCGGCAAGGCGCTGCCTAAATGATGCATTTTCCCGCATGGTCGCACCAAAGCCGTCTTGTGTCTCTCCTGCAATGCGCTTAAGCGCTTTCAACCGGCGCTTACCCCTGGGCACCCCTGCAATATTGGTACGCTCATGGGTTAACAGTACCTTTGCGTAGGTCCAGCCTTTGTTTTCCTCGCCGATCAGATTCGCCGCCGGAACCCGGACGTTATCGAAGAAAACTTCATTTACCTCAGGAAATCCGTCAAGCAGAACGATCGGCTTGATCGTGATGCCGGGCGTTTTCATGTCAATCAGCAGAAAACTTATCCCTTCCTGTTTTTTAACGGTGTTGTCTGTTCGGACCAGGCAAAAAATCCAGTCTGCATACTGACCGAGCGTATTCCAGGTTTTGCTACCATTGACGACATATTCATCTCCCTCGCGGACAGCTGCAGTCTTCAGAGACGCAAGATCGGATCCGGAATTAGGCTCCGAGTATCCCTGGCACCACCAGACGTTACTCTCTAAGATGTCCGGCAAGAATCGTTGCTTCTGCTCTTCGCTGCCGTAAGCCATGATGACAGGGGCCACCATTTTCATTCCAAACGGTATGGGTTCTGGTGCTCCGTAAAGTCCCATTTCGGTCGCAAAAATATGGGTTTTGGTGTGACTCCAACCAGTACCACCATGTTCAACCGGCCAGGTGGGTGCTGCCCAGCCTTGTTTGAACAGTATCTTCTGCCAACGAACCATGTCGTCCTTGTCCAAGCGGATACTGGCATCCACTTTCGCCTTGAGATCAGCAGGAAATTCTTTTTTCAGGAACTCTCGAACTTCTTCCTGAAAGGCCACTTCTTCGGCTGTAAAATCAGCGTTCACTTCATTTTCTCCTAAAACCAGGAATTTTTGAAAATAGTCAGCAGCGCGGGGGAAATACAGTGCTCGTTGCGGTGTAAATTGGTAACACTGAAACCACGCCAACACACAGGTATGAGAGTACCACCACCGACCGCGGAGTGAAACAAAAACCGAACGATCGTTCGACGAGTACCCGCGAAGAATCAGCGATAGGCCATCAGCCCAAAGAATTCTGCTGGGTCGATGAAAAATGCTTGCGGTCAATAGATTTGCGCGATTAAATGCTATATTCTATGATCGCTAGTTATAGCACTGTATTAACTCGGTTTTTTTAATCGGGTTCTTTGATCTCTGGAGTCGCCATGAAAATAACCCAACTGACAAAATTGGTCTTCATTATCTTCGCGCTCGGCGGGCTTGCAGCCTGTAGCTCGACCAGCGAAGACGCTGCTGCAGATAGCAGCCAGACTGAGACCACCAACTCGAGCGAAAGCGGTCAGAGCGCCGCCGAAGCCGCTGCAGCCGCGGCAGAAGAAAGAGCACGTCGGTCTGCGCTGGCAACCCGGATCTTCTACTTCGATTTTGACGTGTCCGAGTTCCGGGGATCGGACCGCGATGTGTTGACCTATCATGCCCGTGACCTCGCCGCAAACCCAAGCAAACGAGTCAGACTGGAAGGTCATGCTGATGAGCGGGGCACCCGCGAATATAATTTGGCGCTCGGCGAACGACGCGCAAACGGTATTCTCAACTATCTTATTGTGAACGGCGCTGCACGCAATCAGATCGAAGTCGTAAGCTACGGCGAGGAGCGTCCATCAGACCGCTCTACCGGCGATGCCGCCTATCAGCGCAACCGCCGGGTTGAGGTCGTCGACCTCTGATTTTCAAAAACGCGGACTGATAGCGTAGAGTTTGAAGTCCATCTGTTATGGAAGATCGGTCGAGCCGAAAGGCTCGGCCTTTTTTTCGGCCCCAATCATACCAACTCTTTCCGCAAGGCATTTCCGATCCGTCGCAGGGCATCATCCCCAGCGCGTATACCTCCGGCGAATGACAGAAATGCATGAATCTGATCGGTGTAACAAATATGCTCTACCCGCACACCACTCTCTTCTAGTTTGTCAGCGTAAGCCTGTCCTTCGTCTCTTAGAGGGTCGAAGCCAGCAGTGATCACCATCGCAGGTGCCAGGCCGACCAAGTCCTGGCTGAGAAACCTCAATTCAGGATCAAGAGCCTGATCCGGCGATTCCAGATAATGTCCCCGGAACCAGCTCATTCCTGCTTTAGTCAAAAAATGACCTTCAGCAAATTCTTCCACTGACTGGAACTCCATTGCGGGATCGACGGAAGGATAGATAAGCACCTGAAATCGGGGTTGCGGGATATCCTCCCTTTTGCACGCTAGCGTCACGGCCGCTGTCAGATTGCCGCCAGCGCTGTCTCCGGCCAAAGCGATCCGATCTGGATCAATCCCTAAATCAGTGTCATGCTCGCGAACCCAGCGATAGACCTCAAGACCGTCCTGATGGATTTGCTTTACTTTGTTGGTGGGAGCCAGTTCGTAGTCCACCGAAAAGACATGACAACCGCTGTTAGCCGCCAGATGCTGAGTGAGAGTGTCATATTCGTCGACATCGCCGAGCACAAATCCCCCACCGTGAAAATAGATACAGCACGCTGCACTGGTCAGTGCTGCGTTTTCGGGGATGTAGTGCCGAACCTTCACCTGTCCACGGCTTAAGGGAACTATCAGATCTTCAGTCTTGTGCATTACTCTCGGCGAAGGCGCAAAGGGGTTGCCCCGCTCTTTACGCCAAGCACGAATTTGCTCCGGGGTTCCATCTTCTATTTGTGGTAAACGTGCCGCCGAGTCAGCAATTTTCTGAGCGAACTCTTCAAGACTGGCAGCACTCTCCGCTCTCGCGCTAATACACAAATTGTCTGCTTCATCCATCACAACCAGCCTCCGTAATTACGAGAAGATGTTCTTGGATCTGGCAGGTTCTAAACCCACCAACCAGATCAGTAGGGTAAACAACAACAACCCAGGCACTAAATGAACCGCCAAGTCGACAATCAACTGGCTAGTCAATTGGAAAAAGGCAGCAGCGCTATAGGCAAGAAGAGCACCTACGTGAGCCAAAAGGTAATTATGGATAAAAGGCGCACTGTCGCGACTCATTGGCCAGGGACGACAGAAAACGAGCCATCGAATTGCGATTACCACACCTAGCAAATCGGTAGGCCAGAACAAGAGCAGATTAAAGTTGTGATGAGTATCAATGTGATCCGAGACAAACCAGCTGCTTAACATCAGAAAACCAAAGATACCACTGAATTAAGCTGTCACCACGCCCACAAGCCCCAGCAAGCGGAAGCTCAGTCCGGCGGCCCTGAGACTGATGCGCGAATGCGTCGCAAGATAGGTCACCGGTAGCCGCTTCAGCATCAGCAGCAGAGCCAGCAGTGGCACCAGCAATCCCACAGATGCAATCTGATATGCACTCGGTTGAACGGTAGGTGGTGGGAATTCCATGATCTTCTGATGGTCTGACAGTAACGGTAGGACTTCCTCAGCACCGCCCACATCAGAACTCATCGCTTGCAGGCGCTGTCGTAAAGTCAGGGGTAGAAACATGTCTTCCCATTCACTGACCTGCTGGTCTACATTGCTGTTTAAAAGTACGTCCAGCGAAAAGCCGATCAGCGAAGCCGAAGCGTAGTGCTCGCGTACGTAATGGCGAAAAGTCTTCTCCGTAACGCCTCTGTATTGATCAGAGATAGCTCCACCCAGCGCTTCATCTAAGTAGTCACGAACTCGAGTTGTACAGTTATCGAAAAAATAATGGTATTCATAGGCGAGATTTTCCGCCTGCAGATTCCACATCAATCGGCGGTAGAGTTTTTCTTTCTGTGGATTTGTCAGATTAAGACGATCCTGCCAAACCGTTCTGCCCTGGGCGCGATAGACGTCGAATTCACTTGTAGACGACCTCGTCGCAAGGCGATAGTCCATGACGCCTTTGAAAAAATTATAAGAGAAGTCGGCCACACCGCCACTAATATCAAACACCCCCCAATTGAACACCAAATCAGTGTTTGTATTTTCGTCATAGAGACGAAGTGCAGTGTGTCCGAAATTGTCCCAAACGTTATTCCCCACATCTACCGTGATCAGGTAGAAACGCAGACTATCCAGATCAACGGGTATTTCTGTGTCAGCCTGCTCAAGAGGAGGCAGCTGAGCCATAACACCACCACTGCACGCGAGCAGCAGGAATGCGGTCCAGGTGAGCCGTCGGCGAAGCCTGATGAGAGTCAGAATGCCCACTGATTTCATTACCTCTAAGATACCCACTCGAAGCGCCGGAAAAACTTGGAAAACTATGGCTTTATCGTATCAAAGGAAACAATTAGATCAACATAGCACTCAGTTGTGCTCCGGGCAGCCCGCACAGATTCTGAGAAAATCAGCTGCCGCTGGCTTTTTTTCACTAGTAGCTGATGACATTTCCCGGGTTCTCGAGGTCGCTTCGGACCGGTTAACTCCCCCGCGCTTCCGCCATGCGCTCGCCACGAAGAATATTGACCATACCGTAATTGCCTTCATGACAGGCATATTCATACAGCTGCCCATCCACTTTAGACATCACAGTCATCACTTGAATTCTGTCCGCGAATGTCGAAGGATCTTCAAGCGTATACTCATACTCCATGGTAAACGGCCCTGTTCGCGTGAAGCGCTCGGTGAGCAATTTGTCTTCGGCAGACCCATAGACACTGAAGCTCTGGGTCAAACTATTGAAATTTTTTGTCTCAATCACAAGCGTGTCCCCTTCCCAATAGCCGCGGGAATCTCCTGTCCAGAGCCTGATGTCGTCATTAAGAACGGGGCGATTATCCAGCGGAACAATACGCGCATCGTGAATCATTTCCGTCATGATCACGGCGGTGTCCTTGCTCTGGATAACCTGAACGTTGTTATTGTAGAGGTTTGGCTCAAAAGGAGGCCCCGAATTAAAGCCGACAATGCAACGCTCGGAGAGACCTCGGTCCTCCGGCCCATTTTTCGCGATACCTCCAACCACCATGCGGACCGGACGCTCGCCGGGTTCATCCGGACCCAAACCACCAACCTGCACAGGCACTCCTTCTACCGTGGTCGGAAGCTTGCCGTTGGCAGGGTAAATCAGCCGGGACGTCCGGTTATCATCCCCATTGCCCATCTCAGTCCAGAAAGTGTTATATCCCCCGACCCCCTGATTATTAAGAGCCTGGAGACCCAGTTCAGTCTGCGCTTTGAAGGCCTCAATCTCCTGCTGCGTCAACTCGGTCTTGTCGCCGAAAAATGCCGGGCGCTCAAGAGGAATAACTGAGCTGAAGTTCCAGACTCCCTGAAGATCAGGTTGTCCCCATTGGGTACGCTCGGGTGAATATGTGCCTTGGGCCAGAACCTGGCCTGTGGAAAGCAGCCCGGTGATGATAGCTACACGCGCAACAGCCTTCATATAAATCTCCTATCTTTAGTTCGGTCACTGTCGAGAGTGTACCCGAAATTCGCCACAGAGGAAGTGCCGAACCGGTTCATACAGGAAAACCGGACCCGTTTTACGGACCGCCCGTCACATCAAGAAAGGTACTCAAGGTTTCTTATCCGTTACGATTGTCCTCCGCTTCAGCGAACTTGGTGGTATTATTGAGACTCAAATTACAACAAAAATAACAATCAGGATGACAGCATGAACGGCGCTACCGCACTGATCAATACACTTGCCGACTGCGGCGTAGAATTTTGTATAGCTAACCCCGGCACCTCGGAAATGCATCTGGTTCAGGCTCTAGATGCGGTACCGAGAATAAAATCGGTACTGGCCCTATTCGAAGGCGTTTGTACCGGTGCCGCAGACGGAGTCGGCCGAATGACCGGTAAGCCGGCGGCAACACTGCTCCATCTCGGTCCTGGGATGGCTAATGGTATAGCCAATTTGCACAATGCGCGCCGCGGCAATGCACCAATGATCAACATCATTGGTAATCATCCTAATTATCATGTGGGCTTTGATGCGCCGCTTACCTCTGACATTGATACACTGGCTAGAAATTTCTCCTGCTGGATAAAGTCTTGTTCAACGTCGGAAACCCTCGCCCAGGATGGCGCAGATGCCTACACCGCCTCGCTGCGACAAAGTACAGGTACCACTGGACAGATCGCAACGCTGATTATGGGTGCAGACGCCGCCTGGGGAGACAGTCGAGGCCCCGTCACCCCCAATCCTGAACCCGTCCGTGCCACGGCGAATGAATCCGCGGTAATAACAGTTGCCAATATCCTTTCTAAGGGCGGAAAAACTGCGATGCTTCTCGAAAATCAGGGCGCCGAGCAGGCCGCAATGGAGGTTGCCAGCCGTATCGCGAGCAAGACCGGATGCCGCTTGCTGAATGGCACCTTCCCCGCTCGCGTTGATGGCGGCCCGGGCCGGGTTTCCGTTGAAAGACTGCCTTATTTTCCAGAGCAAATACTGGCAGCACTAAAAGGTACTGAGCACCTCATTCTGGTGGGCGGCGAAATCCCCGCTTCATTTTTTGCCTATCGTGGAATTCCCGGGCAGATGGTACCGGAGGATTGCAAAGTGTCCCGGCTGTCATTCATTGAAGAAGACTCCTGTGAAGCACTTCAGCGGGTCGCCGAACGCGTCGGCGCGATGCAATCCGAAGTTACCCGTTTTCAGAAAGCAGACATCGGCAAACCCACTGGAGAACTGGACCACAAATCGACAATCCAAGCTATCGCCGCAACCATGCCAGAAGACGTAATCGTATGCACCGATTCCGGCGGTGGAAATGCCGCCTATCCATTTTGTCAGAACACGGTTCCCAACAGCTGGCTGAGCCTCACGGGAGGCGCAATTGGTCAGGGGGGGCCTTGTGCTACGGGTGCAGCGCTGGTCAGCCCGGGCCGGCCTGTGCTGGCCTTACTGGGAGATGGTGGAGCCGCTTATACAATCCAGTGCCTCTGGACTCAAGCTAGAGAACAGCAAAATGTCACCACCGTGATCTTCGCCAACAATTCCTACAACATACTCAACGTCGAGTATGCCAGACTGGGCGTTGAGAATCCGGGCGACATTGCCAACAGCCTGTTTGACATAGGCAATCCTGAGATTGACTGGGTGGACCTAGCTAAAGGGTTCGGTGTGCCCGGGGCCAAAGCGGAGTCGGCCGAAGACTTCTGCACACTGCTGGAGAAAAGCTATGCGACCCCGGGACCGTTTCTGATTCAGGCAGGAACCTCACTGCAAAGGTAATCAGGCCCAGTCGAAGTTTGGTTTGATGCTTCCCAGCCTGAGGTAAAAAGACTCAGCTCTTCCTTCATCATCGTTTGGTCTAGATCCCATCAGGCTTACCGCTGGGATCACTATCATAGGCAGCATCAGAGTCAGAAATGAGGGATCCCGCCATTCGCC
>MDTA01070276.1_pt1 | contig 10948 bp, 7 predicted proteins | sample 811151 | NCBI WGS metagenome assembly MDTA01 (sample SAMN05326648, study PRJNA326480) | marine metagenome | isolation source: seawater | place: Indian Ocean: South | collected 2010 | reverse complement strand
GAATTTCAGCATTTACTGCAGGATAATTTTTTAGAGCAGAAATGCATGATTTCACAAAAAAAGACATGAAACCTAGTTTTACTCCGTATTTTTTTTGAAACTCTGATTGATGACTTTTTCTCATTTGTATGATTTCAGACATATCGACTTCATTAAACGTGGTTAACATTGCAGCATTATGTTGAGCTTCTTTAAGTCTTTTGGCTATTGTAAGTCTTAACCTCGTCATTTTTACTCTTTCTTCTTCACCATGTGTTTCTATTCTTTTATTAGGAGAAGGTTTTGACCCCATAAGATTAATCAAATCCTCTTTTAAAATTGTTCCACGTATTCCCGTTCCCTCTACACTACTAAGATTAATTTTTTGTTCCTTAGCAAGTTTTCTGGCAGATGGTGAAGCCTGTTTTTCTATTTTAGGCTTTTCCAAATTACTTTGGGTATATTCTTCATCTAAAACTAAAGGCTGTTCCTCTTTTGCATCCTCTAATATTAATGGTTTAGCAACGTTATTTGATAACGTTTTCTTTTGTTCCTCTATTGGCCTCTCAAATAAAGTAACTTCTTTTTTTGGTGGAGGTGTATATTTTTTGATTTCCTCTTTGGGTTTCTCTGAAAGTTCTTCGGAATTAGCATTTACACTTCCTAAAAGCGCACCTACTTCAACCGTTTGACCTTCTTTAACATTAATTTTTTCTAAAACACCACTTAATGGTGAAGGAACCTCAACATTAACTTTGTCGGTTTCTAATTCTACTAGTGGTTCATCCGAATCAACATTATCACCTACAGACTTTAACCATTTAGATACTGTTGCTTCTGTAACGGACTCTCCTAAGGTAGGAACTACAATTTTTTCAGACATTTAATTTTTTCTACTAAATACCTTTTCTAATATTTCCTTTTGTTCTGCAAGATGTTTGTTGTGATTCCCAGTTGCCGGTGATGCCGCAGCATTTCTTCCTATATATTTAACCTTTTCGCCTTTTACTCGAATGATTTCTAAAGTTCTATCGATATAGTACCTAGCTGTGTTCCAGCCACCCATATTCATTGGTTCTTCCTGGCACCAAAAAAACTCGGCATTCTTATATCTTTTTAATTCTCTACCTAGATGCTTTACTGGAAACGGATACAGTTGTTCTATTCTTATAAAGACTGTTCTATCATCTTTAGCTTTTTCTCTCGCCTCAATTAAATCAAAGTAAATTTTTCCGGAACATATTACTGCTTTTTTTATTTCTTTGTCTTTTTTTAGTTTGATTAGTTTAGTTCCATTTAAATAAGCTTGGTCCACTAAAATTCTATGAAAACTATTTTTTTTTGTAAAATCATCAAGATTTGATACACATCTTTTGTTTCTTAGAAGTGATTTAGGAGTCATCACTATTAATGGTTTTCTAAAATCTCTATGCATCTGTCTTCTTAAAACATGGAAATAGTTTGCTGGGGTTGTACAATTTACAACTTGTAAATTATCTTGCGCACATAACTGTAAAAATCTTTCGAGTCTAGCCGATGAATGCTCGGGTCCTTGACCTTCGTATCCATGAGGAAGCAACATCACTAAGCCGCTTGCTCTTGACCATTTTGACTCACCTGACGCAATAAATTGATCGATAACAACCTGGGCTCCATTCGAAAAATCACCAAATTGTGCCTCCCATAAAACTAATGTTTCTGGTTCTGATAAAGAATATCCAAATTCAAAACCTAAAACTCCTAGTTCAGAGAGAAGGCTATCTATGATTTCAAATCTTTTTTGTTTTTTTGATATATGATTTAGTGGAACGTATCTGTCGTGGTTGTCTTGGTTTCTTAAGACAGAATGTCTCTGGCTGAAAGTTCCTCTACCAGAATCTTGGCCTGAAAGTCTAACGGAAAATCCTTCATTTACAAGAGTTGCAAAAGCAAGTGATTCTGCTGTCGACCAATCGATCGGCTGGTCTCCTATAAATATTTTTCTCTTAGCATCAAATAACTTCACCAAAGTTTTATGCATATTGAAGTTTTTTGGTATTTCGGTAATTTTTTTTCCAATTGATATTAATTCTTTTTTTTCTACGCCAGTAACACCTCTTCTGTCTTGACCTATCTCTGGTTTAAATCTAGACCATACCCCATCAAACCATTTCATTTTAACTTTGTAGTTCTTGGCTCCAACAAGTTCTTTGTTTAAGAAATCTTTAAATTTCTTTTTGCTATTTTCAATTTCTTCTGAAGAAGCTAAACCTTCCTCTACTAATTTTCTTCCATATATTTCCAAGGTTGTTGGATGCCCTCTAATTTTTTTATACATTAAAGGTTGAGTAAAAGATGGTTCGTCACCTTCATTATGACCAAATCTCCGATAACAGACCATATCAATCACTACATCTCTATTAAATTTTTGTCTAAACTCAGTAGCAATTTTTGCACAATGAACAACTGCCTCTGGGTCGTCTCCATTCACATGAAAAATTGGAGCCTGAACCATTTTAGCTAAATCAGATGGGTAAGGCGAAGATCTTGCAAATCTTGGTGCTGTTGTGAAACCTATTTGGTTATTAACTATAATGTGAATTGTTCCTCCAGTGTTATGTCCTGGGAGTCCTGACATGGCAAAACACTCTGCTACAACACCTTGCCCAGCAAATGCTGCATCTCCATGAATTAATACTGGCACAACTTTTTTTCTTTCTTTGTCTTTGTGGAAAAATTGTTTTGCTCTCACTTGACCAAGTACAACTGGATTTACAGCTTCCAGATGAGAAGGGTTGTCTGTTAAGCTTATGTGAACCAAGTTTCCGTCAAACTCCCTATTAGCTGAAGCCCCTAGATGATATTTCACATCTCCCTCGAAATCTTTCTTTGAAGTTATGCTTTGACCAAAAAATTCTTTAAAAATAGCTTTAAATGGTTTCTGCATCATATTTGCCAAAACATTTAATCTTCCTCTGTGTGGCATTCCGATTTTTACTTCTTTGACACCTAAGTTGCCTCCTCTTTTAATTATTTGTTCTAAGGCAGGAATAAGAGATTCTCCTCCATCTAAACCAAATCTTTTTGTTCCTACAAATTTTACATGTAGAAATTTTTCAAATCCCTCAGCTTCGATTAATTTGTTAAGTATTGCTTTCTTTCCATTTTCTGTAAATTTAATCGCTTTTTCTTTTCCTTCAATTCTTTCTCTAATCCATTTTCTTTCTTCGGGATCAGACATATGCATAAATTCAAAACCAATATTTTGACAATATGTTTGTTGTGCGGCTAACAGAATTTCTCTTAAGGAGGCTGTTTGAATTCCAAGAGTCCCGTCTAAAAATATTTTTTTATTTAAATCCTTGTCTGAGAATCCATAAGTATCTGGTTTTAGCTCAGAGTGTTGCTCACGTTTTAATAGTCCTAAAGGATCTAAGTTTGAAATCAGATGCCCTCTTATCCTATAAGCTCTAACAAGCATATTAGCTCTTACGGAGTCTTTTGCTGCTTCTAGAACATTGCCTTTGTTTATAGAGACTTGTAAATCTCCATTTTTCTTTTCTAGATTTTTGTAGCTATCTGCTGTGGCACTTTTAATTTTTCTTTTACGAGACCAACTAGGCCCATTTGCATTTTTTAAAATTCTTTCTCTTTTTTCATTTAATCCCTCAAAAAAATTTTTCCATTCTGTGGGAAGTTTATCAGGATTACTTAAATAGTCTGCATACAGTGTCTCTACAAATTCAGAGCTATTGTTTCCTAAAAAAGAAGTTTTTTCGAAAATGTTATTGTTTTTGTTAGCAGACATTATTTTTTGACACTATATTAACATAAAAATTGAATATTCAAATTTTTAGTTTTGCATATTTAACTTTTAAGTTTTGCATAAAGTGTTTTGCCGATATCAGCTGGGGATTTTGATATTGTAATTCCTGCAGATTTCATAACTTCTATCTTGCTTTCTGCCCCACCTTTGCCTCCTGATATAATTGCGCCAGCATGTCCCATTCTTCTGCCTGGAGGAGCTGTTAAACCGGCAACAAAGCCTACCGTAGGTTTTTTTAGTTTAGATTTTTTTAAAAATTCTGCTGCTTCTTCTTCAGCTGAACCACCGATCTCACCTATCATAACTATAGAGTGAGTGTCGTCATCTTTTAGAAAAAGCTCTAAGCAATCAATAAAATTTGTTCCGTTGATTGGGTCTCCTCCAATACCAATGCAAGTGGATTGTCCCAGACCATTTTTAGATGTTTGAGCGACTGCTTCGTAAGTAAGTGTTCCCGATCTAGACACAATTCCTACAGAACCTTTTTTATGAATATTGCCAGGCATTATTCCAATCTTGCATTCGTCAGGAGTTATTATTCCTGGACAATTAGGTCCAATTAATCTGCTTTTGCTTTTTGAAAGAGCTTCTTTAACTTTCATCATATCAAAAACTGGAATTCCTTCTGTTATACAAACTACTAAATCTAAATTTGCGCTTATTGCTTCTAATATTGCTCCTGCAGCAAATTTTGGAGGTACATAAATCATTGTAGCATTTGCTCCAGTTTCTTCTTTTGCCTCAATAACTGTATTAAACACAGGAAGACCAAGATGTTTTTGCCCACCTTTTTTTGGTGTAACCCCACCTACTAACTGAGTTCCATATTTAATTGCTTGCTCAGAGTGAAAAGTGCCATGAGTACCAGTAAACCCTTGGCATATAACTTTAGTATTTTTATTTACCAAAACAGACATTTTATTTTATTGCATTTACAATTTTTTTTGCAGCATCGTTTAGATCAGATGCTGACAAAATTTTTAATCCTGACTTGTCTAAAATTTCTTTACCTTTCTCAAAATTCGTACCGGCAAGTCTCACAACTAAAGGAACTTTTATATTAATTTCCTTAGCTGCTTCTATAACTCCTTGGGCAAGTACATCACAACGCATTATACCTCCAAAAATATTTATTAAAATTCCTTTAACTTTTTTATCAGACAATATTAATTTAAAGGCTGCTGCTACCTGTTCTTTTGAAGCTCCTCCTCCGACATCAAGAAAATTTGCAGGTTCTTGACCATGTAACTTAATTATATCCATAGTTGCCATTGCTAGTCCAGCACCATTAACCATACAACCAATTGAACCATTGAGCTTTATGTACGACAAGCCAAACTTGCTTGCTTCGATCTCGGCTGGCTCCTCTTCGTTTAAGTCTCTAAGTTTTAAAATTTCAGGTCGTCTATACAATGCATTATCATCAAAATTTATTTTTGCATCTAAACAAATAAGTTTTTTTTGTTTTGTAATTACTAAAGGATTTATTTCAATTAGTGAGGCATCCTTTTGAATTAAAATATTGTATAAAGCTATTAACAAGTTTTTTGCATCTTTTTTTTGATCTGCATTTAAAGAAAAAATTTTAATAACTTTTTCTATATCACCTGCTTCTAAAGATTTTTTTAAATCAATTTTAGTGGTAAGAATTTTTTCAGGATTTTCTTTTGCCACGGACTCAATATCCACTCCTCCTTCAGTACTGCTTATAAAAGCAATTTTTGAACTGTCTCTGTCTACTAAACAAGATAGATATAATTCTTTTTCTATATCATAAGCCTCTTGAATATAAATTTTTTTGACTTCTTTTCCTTCTGGTCCAGTTTGATGTGTAACCAAAATTTTTCCAAACATTTTTTTTGCCTCAGTTTCGCAGTCTGTCTTGCTAACTAACTTTACACCACCCGCTTTTCCTCGGCCGCCTGCATGAATTTGTGCTTTTAGAACTAATTGAGTAGAATTTAAATTTCTAATTTTTTCTGTTATTTCTTTTGGCTTAAATATAACTACACCATTAGAAACTGGAGCTCCAAACTCTTTTAAAAGTTCTTTAGCTTGGTATTCATGAATATTCATAATTACTTATTATTTTTCTCATTATTAAAAAAATTAAAAAAACCAAATAGAATTCCAAATCCAGGTGATATATTTGCAGAGATAAGTATATATAGCATCTTAAAAAAATTTTTAAACTTCTTACAAAGTCTTAGAGTTTCAATAAAAACTACTATAAAATAAAATGATAAAACAGAAGCATACAATGTAGAATAAATTTTAAATACAAATCCCAAAGGAAAAGATAATAAAAAAAGTGCAAATAATAGTGGTAAAAAAAAATAATAATTTTCTATATTCATTTGTTTTAAAATTGGCCACATATGATATCCGTATATATATCTTTTCTTGATGAAGTGTTTAATTGTACTGTTTCCATGAAAAACTAATGTTTTAGGGGAATAAAAGAGCTTATAATTCTTTTTTTTCATCCTATAAACAAAATCCCAGTCCTCATTTCTTAATAATTTGGGATACATCTGACCTAACGAATTAAAAAATTTTCTTTCAAGGAACCAATTTGCACTTGGTATGAAACTAATATACTGGGCTTTTTTATTATTATCCTTTTGAAATTCTGGCTTCATAGTTATTAGAAAACTTTTTTTTATTAAACCTATAACCTCTTGATTTTCATTCTGATTGGGAGGATCTACATGTGGTCCTGCGATAATACAATTTTTTTTCTTTTTAAAAAATTTAAAGGTAGACTCAATCCAATTTTTATTAGGATAAGCGTCTGAATCTAAAAAAATGATATACTTAGATTTACATTTGTTAACTGAGATATTTCTTTTTTCTGCTATGGAAGAAGTTTTTGTAACAATAAACTTAATGTTTTTCTGTTTGGTATTTTTTTTTCTTATACTGTTTAAACAAACAATTATTCTAACATTTTTATATAAATTTCTTATCTTTTTTAAAGTTTCTTTTACATCTTCATACTTTATGCAAGGAATAATAATGGTAAAATCTCTAGTACTTATCATTTAAAAGTTTAAAAAAGATTTTCCTATTAATTTGGGCTGATATCTCCAGTTTCCTAATATATTGTAAGTTAGTGCACATTCGTAAGTACAATTACAATTATTTTTTAATATTTCTTTTTTCGTTTCGGTTGTCTTCATATTTTTCCAAATTTTCATAAAATCCATATCATTTTTTCTTAGATCCCCCAAAAGTTTATCTTCTAATATTTCACAAGGGTAAACTAGTCCAGATGCAGTTATTATTCCAAACAAACTACCAGCATGACAAGGGCTTATATATTTAGGGTCTAGGTACATTTTTTTTACCATGTTCCAAGAAATTTCATCCTTGGTTCTGTGCAACCTACCTTGTAAAGAGCTTGAATTGTAGCTATTAAGTTTTTTTTCATTTGTCATATTTTTAATTTTTTCAGTTAGCCAAGTGTATGCATTAAAAATTTTTTCTCTTTTATCTTGTGGAGTTTTGTAGACTCCTTCATCTCTAACTATGGTACATTTAAGAGATTTGATGTTACATTTTTTGGTTAGATGATTATAAATATTTTCTATATTCTCGCAGTTTTCATGCGTGACGGTAATGCTTACAACTGGATTAATTCTATCATCCATTTTCAATAAACGCTGATAAGTATCAATACAACTTGAAAAAAGATTTTTAATTTTTCTAACCCTGTCATGTTCTTCGGGTAAATCATCGATGGAGATCTGAAATGTTAACTCAATTTTCTTGTCTAGATCTGTTATAGTTTTTGCAAAATTTTCTACTCTTTCGGGTAAACTTGCATTAGTTGTCACGTAGATAGACTGTATAGTAGTATTTTTTATGTAGAGCTTGGCAACTTCGGTTATGTCTTTTCTAGCAAAAGGTTCTCCTCCTGTTAAATTTACATTTAATAGTGATTTACCTAAATTTTTAGTTAATTTTTCAATTTCATTTAATGTAAGCTCACCTTTAAAAGTATTGGGGTTATCAAAATCTATAAAACAGAAAGAGCATCTTGCATTACATCTATTTGTTAAAAAGTGTACTATGCTAACAGGTTCTTTTTTGGAAAAATAAATATTGTTAACAGTATGAAGTAGGTTGGCCTTTTTAGTAATCATTCTCTTATTTTAGATCATTACATTTTACTATTAAATGAATTTTTATATTTTCATCTATACCTGATTTTTGTAAGCATTTTTTATCAAATACCCCCTCTAAAGATCCAGTATCTAGGGGTTTTATTATATAAATCACTTCTATTTTATTTTTTTTTATTCTATCAATTATAAACTCCCTATAATCTTTGAAATATTTTGAACCAAATTTTGGGCTAACCTGACCACTTTTTAAGTACCACCTTACTGGAGAATGAAGTTTTTCATCTAATATAGCAGAAAAAAATGAGTAGTGTGTTATCAACATTTTGTTTCTTTTATCATTCTTTAAGACTTTTTTTATCCGCTTTAAAAGAACAATTTCTTTATCTGGATCTTTTGGAAACTCAGGAGAAATCCATTTCAAACCTTTTAATTTCTCATCTATAGTTGAAGCGTTAAGAGCTAAGTTAAAGTCTAAATGATTAATGTCATGAAATTTTCTGTTTTCATTAAATCTAAAATGATATTTTGCAGTTGAATAAATGCATATAACAATTATTAAAATTTGAAAGTAATTATTTTTTATTTTCTCTTCTTTCAAGCTTATATGAGAAAATCCACCTAATATAGGTATTAAAAAGAATATAAATGTTTGATTTTGAGTCAAAATCTGATGAGTTATTAATGACAAAACTAGACAAAGTATTATTGAAAAAAAATAAATTTCTTTTTTTTTAAGAAAATTATCTTTTTTGATTATATTTTTTAATTTTATATAAAAGAAAGGTGCTAAAGCTAAATATATAAATTTAAAATGGGAAATAATTCCATCAAATGTAAAGTTGAGTCTTTCGGCTCTATCTGATCCAACAGTTAAAGGGTGAAAAATATATTGGGTTAAAAAAGATGAGATTTTAATATCTTGAATTTTTAAAATTAAGATAATGAAAAAAATAAAAAAAAATGTACTAATTATTGAACATTTTAAAAGTTTAAACTTTTTATTAATTATAGTGTAAGTTAATAAAATGACCGCGTCCAAAATTATTAGATACGAAGATGGAACAACTTTAGATAAAAAAGCAAAACCGAAAAAAATTGGAAACAGGTACCAAAGAAATTCATTTTCGCTTTTGACTGCCATTATGGAAAAATATACACCTAATAATGAAAAAAAAGCTGCATGGTGATCTACAAAAGGTGTTCCGCTTGAAGGGTATGCAAGTATTGAGAATAAAAAGGAATAAAAAAAACAATAACCAATTTTTAAATTAAAGCTTCTTAAAAGAAAATAAGTAGCAATGGTTAAAAGAGCATTAATTAATGAAGCATGCAAAACATAAGACTGCCAGCTAACACCAAAAATAAAAAAGAAAAAAGACTGAATATAATCAACTATTGGACCAGATATAATCCAGAAATCCCTAAAGGGTAATTCGCCATTCAATACTCTAAAAGAAGCATCAAAATGAGAAAAGCTATCGAGTGGTGATACTCCTAAATTACCATAGTATTGGTTTATTAATATTGAAAAAAAAAATAGTATGAATAAAAATAGTTTTTCATCTTTATAAAAAAAACTATTTTTTTTTTTCATCTTTTATTTTTTCAAATCTGGATCTATTTTTAAAGCTAAAGAAAAAAGATCTTTTACAGATTTAATTGACATTTGAAAATTTTTTTTTTCTTTTTCGTCGAGGTTTATTTCTACAACTTTTTCTACACCTTTATTGCTTATAACTACAGGTACACCTGCATATAAATTTTTAACACCATATTCGCCATTCAAATAAGCTGCGCATGGCAAAGTTTTCCTCTGATTTTTTAAAAATGACTCAGCCATCTCTATACCCGAAGCGGCTGGTGCATAAAATGCTGAGCCTTTTTCAAGAAATTTTACAATTTCTGCACCACCTTTTCTTGTTCTTTCAATTAGCAAGTCAACTTTTGATTGGGAGATCTTTTTATCCTTTATCAGTTCATTTAAAGTTTTGCCGTTGATAATAGTGTGATTCTGCATAGGGACCATGGTATCTCCATGACCACCAAGAACTAATGAATTTATTTGATTGATGGGAACTTTAAGTTCTAATGATAAAAAATATTTAAATCTTGATGAGTCCAGTATACCGGCCATGCCAACTACCTTATTAGTTGTAAGTCCTGAGTATTTTTGCAATGCCATCACTATAACATCTAGTGGATTTGTTATACAAATTACAAATGCATTGGGTGAATTTTTTTTAATTCCTTCAGCTACTTGTTTAATAATTTTTAAATTTGTACCTAATAAATCATCTCTGCTCATACCTGGTTTTCTAGGTACCCCGGCTGTTATTATAATTACGTCTGAATTTTTTATATCTTCATAATTACTAGTGCCCTCTAATACTGTTTTAGATCCACTTACACCTGAAGATTGGGCAATATCTAATGCTTTACCTTTTGCTAAGCCTTCTGCTACATCAAAAAGAACGATGTCACCTAGCTCCTTAATGGTAGCAAGATGTGCAAGTGTACCACCAATTTGACCGGCACCTATTAAAGAAATTTTTTTTTTCATCATTACTTCATCGTTGGCATAACAAACTCTGGATCAGACTTTATTCCTGAAGGCCATCTTGATGTTATAGTTTTTAATTTTGTATAAAATCTAACTCCTTCAGGTCCGTGTATACTCTGATCTCCAAATAAAGATCTTTTCCAGCCACCAAAGCTATGAAATGCCATAGGAACTGGAATTGGGATGTTTATACCTACCATTCCAATTTTTACATTGCTTGCAAATGATCTTCCTGTGTCTCCATCTCTTGTAAATATACTGGTGCCATTTCCAAATTCGTGATCATTAACTAATGATAATGCTTCATTGTAATCTTTCGCTCTTACAACTGATAAAACAGGTCCAAAGATTTCCTCATTATAAATTCTCATATCTTTTTTGACATGATCAAACAAACAACCTCCCATATAAAAACCATTTTCATAACCTTGTAATTTTAAATTTCTTCCATCCACCACTAACTTAGCCCCCTCT
>MDTA01061442.1_pt1 | contig 10949 bp, 11 predicted proteins | sample 811151 | NCBI WGS metagenome assembly MDTA01 (sample SAMN05326648, study PRJNA326480) | marine metagenome | isolation source: seawater | place: Indian Ocean: South | collected 2010 | reverse complement strand
TGAAAATATTGCAAAAATTTATGAGAAAGAGGGTTCAGACTGCTGGTTTAAGGACGATGCTCAAAAATTTCTTGGAAAAAAATACAAAGCAGAAAATTTTACAAAACTATCAGACATCGTAGAAGTATGGTTCGACAGTGGTTCTACACATTCTTTTGTTTTAGAAACTAGAAAGGATTTGAAATGGCCTGCATCTATGTACTTAGAAGGTTCAGATCAACATCGAGGCTGGTTTCATTCTTCACTTTTACAATCTTGTGGGACTAGAGGAGAGGCACCATTCGAAACAATTTTATCACATGGATTTGTTGTAGATGGAAAGGGACTAAAAATGTCGAAGTCATTGGGTAATGTTATTTCACCTGATGATATCTTAAAAAAATATGGTGCTGATATTCTAAGAATTTGGGTTGCAGCGTCAAATTATTCAGAGGATCTAAGAATAGATTATGCAATCTTGGAGCAACATGCAGACGCATACAGAAAGATAAGAAATACTTTTAGATATATTCTTGGAAATTTGAGAGATGAATTTTCAGAAAATGAATTTAATAAGATAAATTATGATGAACTAAGTGAACTTGATAAATTGATGTTACATAAGATTTATTTGTTAAATGATAATTATCAAAAAAATTTTAAAGCTTACAATTTTCATTTACTTTATAAAGATTTACTAAATTTTTGTACAGTCGACTTATCATCTTTTTACTTTGATATAAGAAAAGATTCTTTATATTGCGATGATTTAAAATCAAAAAGAAGAAAAGATTGTTTAAAAATACTAAATATACTTCTCGACTGCCTTTTAAAATGGTTTGCTCCTATTCTATCTTTTACTACCGAGGAAATTTACAAATTGGTAAATAAAAAAACAAATGAAAGCATTCATCTAGAAAAGTTTGTATCGATACCCGAGACCTGGAAAAATACAATTCTAGCTGAAAAATGGAATGAAATTTTGAGAGTAAGAGAGATCGCTAACTCAAGTATTGAACTTAAAAGAGCCAATAAGTTGATAGGTTCCAGCTTAGAAGCAGAAATAATTATTGAACTTAATAAAAAAAAATTTGATCTTTTAAAAGATTATGACTTTGCCGAAATCTGCATAACATCAGTAGCGGACTTGAAATTAAATAACGACAATAATTCTGATATAAATGTAATAACTAAGAAAGCTCAAGGTGACAAATGTCCAGTTTGTTGGAAAATTTTTAAAAATCAATGTGAGAGACACAATTGAGGTTTTTATGAAAAAAAGTAAAATTTTTTTTCTTAATTTATTTTTAGTTGTTGTAATTTTTCTAATTGACAGGATAAGTAAAATTCATGTTATAAATCTTTTTGAAGATTTATCTTCTCATCAAATATTTTTGACATCATTTTTAAATATTTACTTAATATGGAATGAAGGCATAGCTTTTGGATTGCTATCATACGAAAATAATCAAATTTACAATTTTATCACTATTTTAATTATATTAATTAATTTTCTAATTGTTTATATATTATTCAAAATAAAAGATGTTAGAAAATACTTTTTTTTAATAATATTAGGTGGTTCATTAGGAAATTTATTTGATAGGCTGGTATATAGTGCAGTTCCAGATTTTATTGATTTTCACATAGGTAATTTCCATTGGTTCATTTTTAATCCTGCTGATATATTTATATCATTAGGAGTATTTTGCCTTATTTTAGATGAATTTTTTTTTAAAAATAGAAGAAATGACTAAAAAAATATTCTTATTAATTTTTTTGTTGTCACTTTACTCTTGTCAAACTGTTAAAGATGCATTGTCAGGAAAAAAATACGAGTCAAGTGATGAGTTTTTGGTTATAAAAAAAAATCCTTTAGTGCTTCCGCCAGACTTTAATGAATTACCTGAGCCAGGGGACCAAGAAAAAAAGTCAAGAGAGGAAACAATTGAAGCAGAAATAGATGATATTCTTTCATCTATAAAATCTGAGGAAAATTCTGATATTGAAATCAACAGCTCATCAACCGAAGATTTTGTTCTAGAACAAATCAAAAATTAAATTGATGATATCAAACAATATTAAATTTGAAAATTTCAAAGGAGGAAAGATTCAAAATAATTTGAAGTTTTTGTTTAAAGATCTAATTAATAAAAGAAATGATAAAAAAAATCTTATAAATAGTTTCACCAAATCTTATGTTTATTCTTATGATAAAAAACAATTAAAAAAATATAAAAAATTTAGCTCTTACCAAATTTTTGGAATGGGAGGTTCTTCATTAGGAATTCAAGCAATCTATGATTTTTTTAAATTTAGGATAAAAAAAAAATTTCATTTTTTTAATGATTTGGACGCAAAAAATAAAAAAATAAAAATAGAGAAGAATAGTTTTAATTTAATAATATCTAAATCAGGAAACACTTTGGAGACCATTGTTAACGAAAATATTTTTTCGGGCAAAAAAAAATTGTATATAACCGAACATAGCAATAATTATTTAAGAAATTTAGCATTAAAATTAAAAGATGAAGTAATTGAACATAAAAATTTTATTGGTGGGAGATATTCAGTTTTGTCAGAGGTAGGAATGTTGCCGTCTGAATTAATGGGGCTGAGTAGTAATAAATTTAAAAAATTTGATAAATTAATTTGTAATAAAAATTTTGTCGATAGTCTTCTTACCAACGTAAATTCAATTTTTTATTTAATCAAAAGAAAAAAAACTAACTCTATAATTTTAAACTATGATGACAGTTCGTGTACTTTTTTTAAGTGGTATCAGCAGCTTGTTGCAGAAAGCTTAGGAAAAAAGTCTAGCGGTATATTGCCTATTATTTCCGAGATGCCTAAGGACAATCATAGTTTGATGCAACTTTATTTAGATGGTACCAAAAATTCATTTTTTACTTTTTTCGATGTCATAGAAACTAAATCACCTAAAATTAAAAGAAAAAAAATATTTAATAATTTTGGATATCTTAAAAAGCATAACTTACAATCTATAAAGTCATCACAAAAGCAGGCTACAAAAAATATATTTAAAACTAAAGGTATCCCATTTAGAAGTTTCGACGTTTTAAAAAAAAGTGAGGAAAGTTTAGGAGAATTGTTCACTTTTTTTATGCTAGAAACTATTTTGCTTGGCAAAATGATGAAAATTAATCCATTTGATCAGCCAGCAGTAGAACTGATTAAAAAAGAGACAAAAAAAATTTTATTTTAATTAAATTTCCCAAAAAATATTCGCGACCTACCGTAATTTTTGACTATCAAGATTTTGAAGTTTTTTGGAAATTGATCCTTACTTTTTTTATCTCTATGTAAAAGTACTATGCCATTTTTTTTCAATATTTTATTTTTTCTTATTAATTTTAGCAAAATGTTAACTCTACTTTCTTTATATGGAGGATCTAAAAATATAAACTCGTAATTCTTAAATTTTATTTTTATATTTTCTAAGTTAAAAATATCTTCTTCAATAATTTCAGTTTTCTTATAACAATTTAGAGCTTTTATATTTCTTTTTAATATTTTTAAAGCAGGATTATAATTTTCAAAAAAGGTAACATGACTTGATTTTCTTGAAATACATTCCAAACCAAAACTTCCAACACCAGAAAATAAATCTAGTATTTTAGAATTATTTAAACTGTAACTTATTAACTTTGAGTGTTCTAAAATGTTAAATATAGACTCTTTTACATTATCTTTTAAAGGTCTAGTATTTTCATCCTCAGGTATAAATAATTTTTTACCTTTGAAATTACCTGAAATTATTCTCATTAATCTATAACTTTATAGCCAATATCTTTTCTAAAAAAACCATTTTTCCAGTTTAACTTATTTATTAAATCAATTAAATTTTTTCTAGATTTCTTTAAGCTATTCGACATTGAAACAAAATTTAAAACTCTACCACCCGAAGATAAAATATTTTTACTCTTCAATTTTGTTCCTGCATGAAATATGCGTTCATTTTTCTTTAATATTAAATTTTCCAGTCCATTTATACAAATATCTTTTTTGTATTTTTCGGGATAACCTTTAGAGCACAAAACAATACAAATACTTTTTTTTTTATTTAATTGAATTTTTGTCCTCTTTAATTGACCCAAGCAACAATTTAAAAGCATTTCCAATAAGTCATTTTCTAATAATGGAAAAATGGTTTGACACTCAGGATCGCCCATTCTGACGTTAAATTCAATTAAATAAGGATTATCATTTTTTATCATTAATCCCACATACAAAAAACCTTTGTAGGAAGTTCCAAAATCTTTTATTGCCCTTAAAGTTGGAATAATAATTTTTAAATCTATTTTTTTTGCTAATTCTTTATTAAATAATCTAGATGGAGAATAACATCCCATTCCGCCTGTATTTTTACCTGTGTCACCCTCTCCAACTCTCTTATGGTCTTGAGCAGTACCAATAAATTTGTAATTTTTGCCGTCACAAATTACAAAGTAACTCATTTCCTCTCCCAGTAAAAATTCCTCAATTAATAATTCTTTAGGAATTCCAAATTTTCCATTAAAAATCTCTTCAGCAGCTACTAAAGCCTCTTTGTAATTTTTACAAACATAAACACCCTTTCCCGCAGCTAATCCATCCGCTTTAACAACTAAAGGGTAACTTGAACGAAATAAATATTTCTTAGCGCTCTTAATATTTTTAAATAATTTAAAATTTGCAGTAGGAATATTATATTTTTTACATATTTTTTTTGTGAATATTTTAGATCCTTCCAACTGAGATGCTATCTTATTTGGGCCAAAAATTTTTATTTTTGTATTTTTAAAATAATCAACTATGCCATCTACTAAAGGTTGCTCTGGTCCAACTATCAAAAGTTCTATTTTACTAATTACACAAAATTTTTTGATAGATTTAAAATCGTTAATTTTTAAATTTATATTTTCCGCGATACTACTCGTCCCAGCATTACCAGGAATACAATATATTTTGCTTATTTTTCTTGACTCTTTAATTTTGCTACAAATTGCATGTTCCCTTCCGCCACTTCCAATAATTCCAACTATCATTTATATTAATTTATAACTTAAAAATGAAAAATAAATTAGCTAAATTAAAATATCTACCAAATAATTACGAAATAATTGAACCTGGTGACCATGTAGTTTGCGCAGTATCAAATAAAAAAATAATGCTAAAAGATCTAAATTATTGGAATGTAGAATTACAAGAGCCTTATTTTTCTTTTATAGAGGCTCAATCAAAAAGAGAAAAACTTAAATAATTAATGTTTCCATCTATTATGTGACCATATCCATTGATCGGGACTTTTAATAATTTTTCCTTCTAGCCATTTATTCAGTTTTTCAGTAATTTTTTCAATATTTTGACTTTTATCAAAACTTAATTGTTCATCAAAGTAAATATTGAAATAAACTCCCTTTACTCTTTGAATGTAAACTGGTTGGACAATACAGTCAAATTTTTTTACAAATTGTGCTGGTATAGTAGTTGTAAATGCTTTTCTTCCAAAAAAAGAACTTTCTATTCCTTCAGTAACTCTTTGATCAATCATTATCGCTAAACTTTTACCTTGTTTGAAATATGAAAGAGCCTCTCTAACACCTCTGATACCTTTTTTTATTTGGTTTTTGCATATATAATTCTTCCTCAAATACTCCATAATTATATTTAAAAATTTATTATTTAATGGCCTGTAAACTGCGGAAAGATTAATTCCCTCTCTTTCTATTATCATTGCCATTAATTCAAAATTACTGAAATGACCAGATATGAATATTGTAGGTTTTTTACTTTTCTTAATTTTTTCTAAATTTTCTAATCCTTTAATTGTTAAATATCTTTCTAATTTTTTTTTTCTAAAATTTGGTATGTAAGGATATTCAGCTAAAATTCTACCATAGTTACCCCACATCTTTTTAACTATCTCTTCAATTTCATTATCATTAATTGTGGACTTATAATTTAAAATATTTTCTTTTATAATTTTTTTAGATCTAAATTTTGGTCCAATAGTTTTTCCGATAAAATATCCAAAATTAGAAGCTGTTTTATATCCTATAATTTTAAAAATTAGAAACAAAATAAATATTATTAAAAATTCTAAAAGATATTTCAAATTTTTCATAAATATTTATTTATAAAATTATTAAATTGATGCAATCTCTTTATTTTTAAATTTACTTTAATATAATTTATATTTTTTCTTAGTTTTATTGGGATTCTATAAAAATCCTTTTCTGTAGTTAATAATTTTAAATTATTTTTTTTTGCATCTCTCTTAATTTTAATAATATCTTTTTTAGAATAATAATAATGATCTGGATATACGTAGTTCAATTTAAAGTTAATTTTATATTTTAGCAATGTATCTTCAAAAGATTGTGGATTTCCAATACCGCTAAATATTAAATATTTATTTTTTTTATATTTAAGAAAATTAGAGCATACATACTCACCATTAAAAATCGAAATCTTTGGATTAATTTTTTTTATTTTTTTTAAAAATTCTTTTTCACATCTATTTCCAGTAATAAATACAGCATCATATTTTCGTAGATTATTTAATTTTTCTCTTAAGGGACCTGCTGGCAATCTTAATTGGTTCCCTGCAAGTGTAATTGAGTTAAAACAAACTATTTTAAGATCATAATCAATCGTTTTATCTTGCAAACCATCATCAAAAATTGCCAATTGAAACTTTTCTTTAATTGCTTTGACTAATGAATCTTGTCTATTTTTTTCAAAAAAAACCTTATTATTTTTTTCCAATAATCTTTTTTCATCTAAATGACTAAGGTACCCTTTTTTTATTATTACTGATTTAAATTTTTTCTTTAATTCTCTTGTAATTAGATTTACTAAAGGTGTTTTCCCTGTACCTCCCAAATAAATATTACCTACACATATAGTTTTTATTTTAGAATATTTCTTAGGCTTGATAAAAAAAGTAAGCAAATTTTTAATATCAATTAAAAAAGTGAAAGGATATAGCAATATAGATAAAGATGTTAAATAATTTTTATCCCAAAATTTTGGTTTTAGTAGTTTCATTTATATTAAAACTCTTATTTTTTCAAAATTTTTTTTTAGAATATTGTTACCAATTTTTTTAAATTTATTTACTTCTTTAATATTATTAGATTTTCTCGTTAATAAGTTTTGAATTATTTTTTCAAGGTGTAAAATATTTTTAGCCTTGAATGACAGTTTTTTTTTATCCAACATTCTGTAAATTTCTTTAAAATTGAAAGTATATTTTCCATGCGTTATATAACACCCTGATCTAAGAGGCTCCAAAGGATTTTGTCCTCCTTTTGGTATAAATGAGCCACCTAAGTATACTACTTTACTTATTGAATAAAAATTTTTGCTTTCACCGTATGTATCAACTAAATATATATCTGTATCTTTTTTTATTTTTTTTTTTTCACTATGACAAATATAATTAAGATTCTTTTCATGAATCGTTTCCAAGATCTCTCTAGATCTTTCTACGTGTCTTGGAATTATAATTGTTAGCAAATTTTTAAATTTTTTTTTTAGTTTTAAGTGAATATTTGAAATAATTTCTTCTTCATTTTTATGGGTGCTTGCTGCACACAAAATTTTTCGGTTGCAAAAATTTCTTTGAAATGACCTGCTAATTTTAACTTTTTCAGTTTCAGAAAATTTTAAATTTCCTAAAATTTGTAAATTTTTTACTTTAAAATATTTTAAATAATTAAACGTCTCTTTATTTTGTGGAAAAATAAAATTAAATGAATTAAAAATATTTATCCCAATATTTTTAAAATATCTCCATCTCTTAAAAGATTTTTTGCTAATCCTTGCATTCAAAAGAAAAATTTTTACTTTATTTTTTTTTAAACTTCTAAGCATCTCTGGCCAAATTTCGGACTCAACAAAAAATGCTGCAGAAGGTTTCCAGTAATTTAAAAATTTTTTGATTATGAAAGGATTGTCTATTGGGTAGAACTGGTGAAATGTTTTTCTAAATTTGAATTTATTAAATATCTTCGATGAGCTTAATGTTGATGAAGATAATAGAATATTTTTAATATTTCCTTCATTCTCTAGCTTTTCAATTAAAGGCACAATGCTCAAAAACTCTCCCACACTAGAACAGTGAAACCATATTAATTTCCCACTTTCCCTTTTTATTTTTGAGAGTCCAAACTTTTCCAAAAATCTTTTTGGATCTTCTTTTTTTTTTAATATTCTGTAAAATATTAATATTGGCGATAAAATAATAATAATTATTATTATTATATTATACAAAATTCTCATTAATGCTTTTGTATTTGTTTATCATAGAAATTTTTATATACAGGAGAATTTATTAGTAGTTCTTTGTGGCTCCCCTCTCCAACCACTTCTCCTTTATCAATAACGTAAATTTTATGAGAATTTAAAACTGTGGATAGTCTATGAGCTATAACTAATGTTGTTTTTCCTTTTGTTAAAAAACTAAGCGCATCCTGAATTTTTTTTTCAGTTTCAGAATCAAGAGATGAAGTTGCTTCATCAAGTAATATAATTTTACTATTTTTTAAAAAAGCCCTTGCTATAGATAATCTTTGCTTTTCACCACCAGAGAGCCTTATACCATTTTCACCTATCATTGTATCATACTTGTTAGGAAGTAAGTTTATAAATTCTTCAGAGAAGGATAAAGCTGCAGCTTCTTTAATTTGTTGTTCTGTAGCATTTAAATTAGCATATTTAATATTATTTAAAATCGTATCGTCAAACAATGTAGTTTCTTGACTTACAAGAGAAACATTTTTTCTTAATGAAGATAATTTTTTTTCTTTAATAAATTGATTATCAATTTTTATACTTCCGTGTGTGCAATCATAAAAACGAGGTATCAGATTTAAAATAGTTGATTTACCAGCACCACTATGTCCTACTAGAGATGTCATTTTACCTCCAGATATATTTAGATTAATATTATTTAGTATTAACCTCGAGTTTGAGCTATAATTAAAATTAACTTTCTCAAATTCAATTGTACCTTTTGGAACTTCAAGCTCATCTAAATTTTTATCTTCAACAATTGAGTGTTTTTGGTCAATCACTGGCAAAATTCTTTTAGGTGCTGCTAGACCCTGATTAATTGTTATATTTAATGTAGCTAGTGACCTTACTGGCTGATAAGCCAGCATCATAGCAGCTAAAAATGAAAAAAAATTATTTATTGCTATCTCACCGCTCATTATTAAATTTCCCGAGTAATAAATTAAAATTGCAATCATAATTCCTGTTAAAAGCTCCATTATTGGGGATGATCTAGCATAAATTATAGCTAATTTTTTACCTTTATTTTTTAATTGTTCCAAAGCATTGTCTGCTCTCGATGCCTCGTATGTTTCTTTTTGAAAAACTTTTATCAATTTGTGATTTCTGAAAATTTCTAACAAATAACTATTTAGTACACCAGCCATATCCATTGCTTGAGAAGTTACTTTACTTATTCTGTTTCCTAAAAATCTAGCAAAAAAACTTGCAAGAGGTATCATAATAATTGCTATCACCGATAATTTCCAGTTTTGATAAAACATAACCGACAATAATCCAATGAGTGTTAAAGAATCTTTAAATAGATTTAATATTCCAACACTCACAAGTCCGGTCATGAAATTAACATCACTAATTAAATTTGTTATAATTTTTCCAGAGTGTCTTTTTTCAATTATTTCAGTGTCAGCTTTAATTAGATTTTTCATCATATCTACTTGAATAGACTTTCTAACTTCTTCAGCAACACTTATCATTATACTTTTTGCTAGATACAAAGACAGACCTTTAGAGGCAAATGCAGCTACTATCCCCAATGGTATTAAAACCATCAAGCTTTCATCTTTTTTTATAAATAGTTTTTCTATAGCTGGATCCAACAACCATGCAATTGATGAGGTACTTGCAGCTAATATTAAAGAAAATAACAAAGCAAATAAAATTAGGTAAATATACTTTTTAGTATAGTCCTGAAATAGCCTTTTTAAAATTTGAATATCGGTCATTAAAAGTAAAATTTATTTGTTATGATATTTAAAAAAATAAGAAAACCCAAAAAGTTATTACTTTTAAATTTTGATAAACAAGAATCTTGATTTGAAATATTTAATCTTAAATTTTGAAAAATTAATAGATGTACACTTATAATTAATATACCTACAAAGTAATAATAACTAAAATTCATCAAAACTCCTGCTATAATCTGCATTAAAACGAAGAATGAATAACATATAAAAATAAATAATTTAGGACTGTTCTTAAATTTGATTGATGTTGATTTTACTCCTATTATTTCATCATCTTTTATGTCTTGAAACCCGTATATTGTGTCGTACGCTAATGTCCAAAATATGGCTCCAATATAAAAAATAAAGGGAATATAGCTAAATTGAGTATTTATCGAGAACCAAGCCATTATTAGCCCATAATTAAAAGTAAAACCTAGAAATAATTGTGGCCAATATGTAAATCTTTTCATTAAAGGATAACTAAATGCAAAAGGCATTGATGCTAGACCTAGCAAAATTGTTGTCATGTTAAATTGGATTAAAATTAAAAAAGCAAAAGAACACAATAATATAACATAAATTAAACCCAATCTTACTGAAATTTCCCCCGATGCGATTGGTCGATTTTTAGTTCTTTCTACTCGAATATCATATTTTCTATCGAGTATGTCGTTAACAATGCAGCCAGCAGATCTCATTAGTAATGAGCCTAAAAAAAAATAAATTGAATATTTTATATATAGAAAATAATTATTGTTGAAATTATTCCCAAGTGTCAAACCCCATAAACATGGCCAGAAAAGCAACATTATACCAATAGGTTTTTTGATTCTTATTAAATCAAGAAAAAGTTTTAAATCTTTCATTATAATTTACTTGTAAATAACAAAGCATCAATTCATAATCAAACTGATTCGTATGGATATTGATTATACAGTT